>JAEIGA010001000.1_pt1 | contig 42536 bp, 62 predicted proteins | sample 9270691 | NCBI WGS metagenome assembly JAEIGA01 (sample SAMN17057246, study PRJNA624740) | gut metagenome | biome: biome; isolation source: fecal sample | host: Bos grunniens | place: China: Xizang | collected 2019 | reverse complement strand
GACGGGAAGTCGCTTCCGAGCTTCTGTCCGAAACCGAAGCTCTTCACGTACTCGTTCCACTTGTCCATAGCCTCGTCGATGGATCCGTATTTCTTGTTTTCCAGGATGTCGCGGAATACGTAGCAGTAGTACGCGTTGCAGGACATCATAATGGATTCCTCAAAGTTGATAGGTGACTTGTGGGCGTGACATCCGAGCTTGTTCTTTCCGAAGTGGTAACCCATCTTGCAGCCGTACAAGGTGGATGGATCGAATACACCTTCCTGAAGACCTATGAGTCCGTTTACAAGCTTGAAGACCGATCCCGGAGGATAGGAAGCCTGTACTGTTCGGTTGAACATAGGCTTGTAAGGGTTTGATGAGATCTCACCGTAGTGCTGTCCGATGTCTGCAAGCATATCCACATCGATACCAGGGCTGGAAACCATTGTCAGGATCTCTCCGGTAGAGGGCTCTATGGCAATAAGGCTTCCGACCTTGTTGTTCATCAGCATCTGCCCGTAATTCTGCAGTTTTGCGTCAATGGTTGTTGTGATGTTGTCACCTGGTACGGCGTCCTTGTCGAAGGCTCCGTCGGCGTAGCGCTGCTCGATCTTGTTGCGGGAGTTTCTGAGCCATATGTTATATCCCTTCTCTCCGCGGAGTTCCTTTTCCCTCGCCGCTTCGATGCCGGTCTTGCCGGCGTAGTCGCCTGATTTGTACTCGTCCGGATGCTTCTCCATAAAGGCTGCGTCCACCTCGGACACATATCCAAGGAGGTTACCTCCGGCATTGAAAGGATACTCACGGATGCTTCGGGCCTGGCCTCGGAATCCCGGGAACTGGTAGGCCACTTCCGCAAATCTCATATATTTCTCAGGCGGCATCTGCTTTATCATCACTACCGACTGGTAGCCGATTCGTCTGCTCTTCTGCCTGTACTCGTCCATCTTCTCCTTTATGAACTCGACCGGAACCTCCAGCACCCTGCTCAGCGCCAGGGTGTCGAATGCTTCTACTTCCTTTGGAGTTACCATCAGGTCGTAAGCCACCTTGTTGCCGACAAGGATGTTGCCGTTGCGGTCGTGTATGATGCCTCGGGTAGGGTAGATGGTGGAGTACACCATAGAGTTGTTCTCAGCATCCATCTTGTACTTGTCTTCGATGATCTGGATGCTGAAAAGTTTGGCTATGAGGATGAGGGCCGCTATGCAGAGGCCGATGATGAGTTTGTTCTGCCTGTTCAGTTTCATCTGTCAGTCTCCTATTTTCTGTCGTCCGGAGTGAGGATGTGGGTGACAAGAAGTGACAGCATATAATCGCCAGAACGAAAAGTTCACTTGAGAAAAACGAAATGCGACTGAAAGGTAGTAAAACGAAATGCGCGTGATTTGAGGAAAAGTTTTTTTATCTTTGCGTCGTAAGTGAGACCATCTCGACCTCTGGTTTTACTTATAGCGGCATAGGCATCAGCTTATGTCGCTTTTTCTTTTTCGTGATGTCACGAAAATGGTTTACACAATAAAAGGGTCCTGATGATCAGAACCCTTCTAACGATATTCTAACGTCATTTTAAACGTGGTAATAGTTGTAGATGTAGTTTGTTCTGTCTACATCCTTAAGGCTCTCAACGGCCTTTTTGTACATTGACAGAGCCATTTTTTCTGCTGGGACTTCCTGGACTGATTGATAGCCCATATCCTCAGATGTTGACTTTGCAAAGTCGCTGAAGTGGGCATTAGCGACCAACCATAATGCATATCGGTTGTAGAATGGTTCGTCATCCAGTTTGCCTCCGAGCTTAGGCACTACATTGAAGAATATGTCCATAGACCAGTACGGGCCTTTGCTGCCGTCTTGATTGACGATCTTGTCGGCAAGTTCCTGAGCTTGATCGGCAGACAGGTAGTTGTTCCAGACGACCGGTTCGAGCATATCCAGCCACTTCTTAGCCATAGACGGATTGCTGTCTGCAATCATATCGAAGAAGTAATTATCTGCGCGACCGAAGACCTGCATACTTTCGACTTTGTGAGAGTTGCGCATTACTTCATAGAGATACTTATAACGCGCCTTGATGTCTTGTGATGTCATAATTAGCAGTTTTTGCAGCCACTCCTGAAGCGAGGGATAGGCTTGTATTTAACAGTCTTGCGATTAAGAAGTAGACGCGCTTCCTGAACTCTTGGATCCATCGACTCCATCAGTTCCTCTTCTACTTGTCTCCTTTTTGCCATAACCAGTTGTATAAGTTGTTTAATGCCTTAAGGCCCAAATTCAAATAATGGGCCAGATAAGACATTATTATGGATAGCAATAGCGAGACAAGGATGTTGCAGTCATAGAGCAGAAGGACGGCAAGAACGCACCAAAATGACAGGCATTTATAGCATTTTGCGACCTTAAGAATGGTATGAGCAATCGCCTGAGGCAAGCCCTGGTGATGTGCGATGCACACAGCAATCGTCACCACTATTGCTATCCAGATCATAACTACGCAACAGTTACGACCAGAGGAGTCTCGCTCACGAAACTACGGCCACAGCTCTGACACGCGCTGGTGTTGACAGCATTGACACTGACGCCCTGGGTCAATGTGACGCTTGTTGGTGCAGCTGCTGAGGCAATCGGAATAGTGAAGGTCTGCGAGATTACCTGCGACCTGGTGCAGCATTCAGACTGTCCGCAAGGGATGTAACTGATTACGCCCTCGACCTTGATTGTTGCCACGTATTGTCCGGTTCCGACCTGAGAGACACTCTCGAGAGAGAAGACCGGCGAGAACACTGGCGTGCGATCAGCGCAGGCTGGCCAGCAAAGTCGTTGACTGATGTTCACCTGAAAATAGTACGGCGAGGTGACGGAGCCGGCAGCTAACACGGGAGTGATCACTGCGAGATTGATTTTGTTGCAACTCATAACTGTTGAGTATTATTGCCCTCTACTGTTTCATTTTCCACCGCGCCGAGAGCGTTAGGCTCGGAGTCTTCTATGTATAAAGCAGCTTTGATGGCCTTGATGTCGCGCCACATTGCTGCCAATTCTTCTGACACTGCCACTACGTTGCTGTTGGTGGCTTCGAGCCCGAAAAGAATCTGCTCGAAAATGTTCTTTGCCTGTCTTTCCATCACTTGAAATATTGATTAACAATGAAACTGTCCTTGAATTTGTCCAGCGCCTGTGCCAGCTTGTCAGCTGTAATCAACACGCCGTTCTGGTACTTCTCTTTGACAAACCTTATGGCTGACTGCTGAACTTTTGCAGCCTCCTCCGGGCTGTCAGCATACACATATATCTCGATCTTAAATGGCTGCATAATTAGTCAGGTATTGGTGAGACTCCAGTTGGAGGACCTGAAGCGACGCCTGCAGCTCCACCGGCTCTCATATTCTGAATGAAATTGTACGCACCGACCAGCTTGTCTTGGTTCTGGTCTACCCAATTAAAGATGTCTCCTGCGACACCCTTAATCTGCTCCAGAGTAGACGGTGGTCTTACGTCGAAGTCTGGAAGACTCTCGATGTCCTTTATCAAGAACTCATATAACTCAGCAGCCTTGGCCACGTCGTTATTGCAAGCCCTGATGCAGCTCATCTTCAGAGTCATTTTTGATGTCGGTATTATCTCAGTCATATCTATCTGTTTCCGTCCAAACATATTCAAGGATTTAGCAGGCAGAGAGATGTCACCACCTCTCTGCCCTGATTACTTACTGACCGCAAGTGTCGCATCCGCAAGGCTGCGGAGCTGAGTAGCGTGCCACTCTGAGGAAGTTGCAGCCTCCGATAGCGGAGTTGATTCCACTGTTCTGTGCGAGTGCTGTAGCTACTGCGTTAGCTGTAGATCCAGAGAATGCACCGGCACCAGTCTGCACGTCCACATACTGTGTGGTTGTAGGCGCGTGAACATTCTGCCAGGTCTCACGAGACTGACGCTCACTGAGGACCAGTCCGGCTACCTGATTGATGTAGTTCTGATTGGCCATTGCGAGGTTCTCAGCAGCCTTAGAACGAGCTTTTGAAGCCTGGTTCAAGCCCCACGCAGCTGCGATGGCAAGAAGTAGGGCACCTCCGCCCAAACCTGCTGCAAGTCCGATTCCTGTTGCAGGCATTCCACGTCCGTCTCTGTGACCGTAACCGTCACCACAGTAGCCTCTGTCTCTGCGAACCTCGTGCAAGGCAAGGTCGCCCGATGTTAAAAATTCACCCATAATACTTAGTATTACTCCCATCTTACGCCTTCAGGGATTGGCACCACACCAACTGATGTGACAGTGCAAAGATGAAGAGAGATTACACCCTAAGAAAGGTGATATTTCAGACTTGTTTCGGACTTGTTTCAATGGCCTTTAGAACGCTGTTATAATAGCTTTCTATCATAGGATCACCGTACTTTCTGCGGTCCTCAAATCTCTCGAGGACGTGGTAGACATTCCTCTCGGTCATTGTCATATACTCAGCGATACGATAGGGCTGCACGCCCTTCTTATGCATCACATAGATTGACAGATATCTGGCATCCACAAGCTCAGGACGACGGTTGGAAGACTTGATGTCAGCGACTGACACATCAGTTATATTGGCGACGCAAGCGATTATCTGCTCGCAAAGATCCTTTTTGCACATATTTTGATAATCTGGTTATGTCCTTGCCAGCTCGGCATACAATAAGGCCATAGAACGGCAAGGACTTGTTAATTCGCCCTTGACCGGCCTATGGCCTAATCTGTATGTGATGTGAGAGTTGCTGCAGGGTCGAGGGTTTTCTGTACCCTCTATCGATTACATCTTGAGACCGTCCGCTGTGGGCTCAATTACAGAGCCTGTAGACGGGTCTTTGCTCGATGGATATGGATTCGGATTGCCGAGTCTCTTGAGGTCCATTCCGAGCCACATTACGGCCTCCTGAAGCTTTGTGATGGCAAGGCTTCTCTCTCGGCTTGCCGGAGCTGCCTTAACCATCTGCAGGATATCATCGATCTGCCTGCGCATATCCTTGTTGAAAGGAATCTCTTCTTCTGGAGTCATCTTGCCAAGATCAATCTCAGCTACATTGCTCTTCTCTACAATGTAATGATCCTTTTCTATTGCCTTCAGCATTTCATTGGCGCCGCAAACATAAGCTGTTGCGATAGGGCCTCTTGCGTTGTCGTCTACTGAGAGGACTGCAGCTGCAAATTCCTCTGATCTTTTTTCGATGTCAAAATACATAGTCGTGATCTTTACAAGTTAATATCAATATCTTCGTCTTCCCACTCATCCACTCCGACCTCGAATTCGATTGGTTTGTCAGACAGCTTCAGGGTGTCGACCTGTCTCGGAGTGTAGCAGGTTGTGTCCGCCTTGGTCCGGGGCGCCGGCTGCTCGACGATCTCACTCATCGAGCAGGAGGTCAGCAGGAGGAGAAGGGCGATGTAGTTGATGGACTTCATATTAAATCAGTGGGGTAAATACGCCGTCAATCGTTACAATTTTTTTAAAACGCGCAATACATTTAACGCCGGTAGTATAGTTGCCTATACTATATAGAATTCTTTTGATAGTTACTTTTGATGTAGTGTCATCAAATTCTACGATGTCAGCATAGTATGATTCAGATGCTCCGTTAGTTGGGTGCGTAACGTCGCATTGCTTATAAAGCGGCTCTGATATACCGACTTTATAAGGAGCCATAACTCGGACGCCATATCTGTGCGCTCCACCATACGGATGCAAATTCAGCCACTCGCGAGACTCGGCCTCGGTAAAATTGTACTCGTTGTTTTCCGGGGTTAAATCTGCAACAGCTTTTGGCAGATAGTATGTCGGGAGATGCGTTGCGAAGTTTTGATAATCCGAAAAGCCATCGTTGTTCAAATAAACAGCGGCTATCCCGTCAGGCTCCTGGATATAAAAGCGATTGCTGCGTTCAGCTACAACAGTATAATCGCACTTTTCGCCATTTTTATAACAATGAATCCTTGAAAGAAGGCTTGAATCGCCGCCGAATGAATAAAATGGATCGAATACTTTTTTATTGCTTTCTTTTTCCGCTTCAGTTAACTCTTGGCCATCTGTTCTATAGTAAAGCTTGAAGTTGGGGTTTAATTTGTACGAGCCGTCTGCGTAGATTTCAACCTCTGCAAACTTATACCCCTCAAAGGGTACATCGTAGATCCTTATGTAATGCTCTGACGTCAGTGTGTCGCCACTATAATCATATCGTATGTCAACCAAAAAATTAGGGCAGCACGTAAAGTTCTCATCATATTTACTACCGGTCAAAAGATATATCGGTTCTTTGGGCGCGTACCCATTCAAACTACCTGCGAATACTTTCGTAAATAGCTCTGCATTATGCTCTTTGTAGTCATCGGCATAATACTCAGCAAGAATAAAGCATCGTTCTTTATACGCCTCGATTTTTTTTAGCGCATTGTCGATTTGCGCTTTTGTATTGGCTGCATCTTCTTCAATCTTATCCACGATAAGACTGAAAAGGTTTCTCCACCAATAGGACGGCAGCTCGCATTTCAAGCTGCTGCCGAGGGTCCTATCGATATGTTTTTTTAATTCCTTCGAGTTCATAATTATGCCTGTGAATCTTCTACATAAGTCACATATCCGCTCTCATCGAGTACGTAGCCATCTGTAAATCCAACACCCGACGCCATAGCGTAAGCTAATGCAGCATTACCGTCCGCGAGGAATACGAATTCGGTTGTCGCGGTCCCGTCGGTTTCTGTATGGGATGTTCCGACAAGCGACACTGGGGTACCGACTATAGCGCCTTCGCCTTCGGGGGCTCCTAACGCTCCCATAAATGCAATCAGTGGAGAAGATGCGTCTAACATTACCAGCGGGGCGTCCTCACGGTTGTCCATAGCGATTTTAAGAGACGCATATAGCTCGGCATTGGCATTTACATAAGGCTTTAAAAGATCGGACGCACCCGGTGCATATATTTCGATCTGACCGATAAACTCTTGATCCATTGACATCGCCGGCAGGGCATACAATCGCAAAGCGCCTTGTCCGCTGCCTCCGCTGCCGCCGTTAGCGGCTATAGCCTTAAGCAGAGCCGCCAGGCTTTCTGCTGTTATAAGTTTTTGGCCGTTAGTCTTGATCGTTTCGTCGATTGCGGCAAAAAGTTCCTCTTGTGTCATAGCTATTCCTCCTTTTTATTGGCGATTTTGTTTTCTTCTTCCTCCATCTTCTTGAGCAGTCTCTCAATCAGCGGGTGGATCTTGTAACCTTTCGGCTTACCTTGCATTATCCTCATACGGATAATTTCGCTTTTTTTCATTTCCATAGTCTATCCTCCTATCTTGTGAAGTCGTTATTAAAGTCGTCGCTGAAGTCACGAACCAGCGGTGCGTATCCGTCCAGAGTTCCTGGATCAATTGAGCCTCCTCCGCCTCCTTCGATCTGGATGTTTCCGCCCTCGTCGATGCGCTTGCCGTTGACAGTGGCAAAGGTTGGCTTGCCGGCGAGGTCTGAGTATTGGCCACTTGTGGCGACCTTAGCTACATTGGCATCAGTGAGCTGCATTTCCCAGCCGGAGTAATCCGGCTCAAACATCTTGCTGAGATCCTTGAGGACATATGTCTTGCCCTCCTCCACCACCCACACCTGAAGACCTTCGTGGGCATAGACGGTATTGCCGTCATACGACCAGCTTTCCTTGGTAATGAGGTCGACCTTGCGAGGTTTCTCCCTTCGGGCCTCCATCGGCTTCTGTGCCCGCACGTCGTAGTTGGCCGACGTCTTGATGTTTCCCTTGTCGATTGCCATTAGAACTTGATTTTAAGGGTTATTGATCCACGGCCGGAGCCTGTGTATGTGTAGGTGTAGTACGGCTGCGATATGCCGTTAATTGTCCTGTTTTCCTGCTTCATCTGGAACGATGTGAGGTCTGACTTGATGAAGTTGCCTGACGTCTCGTCCTTGACGAAGATCTCTGTGATTGGTCGAGGTGCGGAGATGACCTGGGCCGAGGTGTCTGTAGGTACCAGGGTGAACTCCGGTGTCGCCATCGATCCGGCTGAGCTGTTCCAGCGGATAAGGGCCTGCTTGACCGGCACTCCAGCTGAAGCTCCGGCTGTCGTCGCGTACCAAGGTAAGGTACCGAAGATCTCAATGGCGTTTGAGTCCACATATCCGGCAGGCAGTGGTGAGCCGTAGGCGTTGCCCTTGTTGTCGTATGGCTGAGGTCCGGCCCCGTAGTATGCGCGGAACCTGTACGATGTCATTCCGAGAGGCATAGTTTCCGGCAGCAGCTTGTCTGATGGATCACTGTTGACATATACATATGACTTGTCATAGTCCAGTTCTCCGGACCTGAGGTTCTGAAGCTCACCTACAAGTACAATTGAGCCTCTGTTCAGGCGTGCACTCAGGTCATAAAGAGTCGGAGCAGCAGCGCCTACTTCACGAAGTGTCGAGCCTGTCAATGACAGATTGGCCGTAGGGTTGGTCAGCACAGGCACCACTGTCGGAAACAGCATCTCATCTGCCAGCTCGCTGAATGTCTTGCCCTCGAGGTCTGACACCTTGGTACCCTGAGGAATGCCGCCGATGGCATAGGGCATCTCAAGGTCTTTGTCCTTGATGGCCGACACATAGACGTCCGGACCTCCGCCAAAGGCTATAGTAGACTGCAGACGAAGATATGACAGCGTGATGTTCTTGTTGGATCCATCGCCGGCCTTGAAGCCGCAGCCGTCAAGGTAGAAGGCATTGCAGACATCGACAGTGTGCATATTGACCTCACCCTCGTTCTCGCAGAGCTCGACCGAATACTTGCCTGTGTACTTCTGGTCCTTGCCGTAGAATGTCCAGTGGAGACTGTTGCCAAGGACAGTGAAGTCATCGACTTTCATTCGTCCCATCGGGCCGATGAGATAGAAGGAGAGCTTCTTGTCCGCAAGATCATACGGCTTACCTTCGCCTTCATATATCAGCCATTCGATGGCGACATCATTCTTTATGCGGATGTGGTCCTCCATAGTTACAACAATATATTGAGGTTCAACATACCTTTGTCTCCGGCCGAGAATGTGGTCTTCGGGATCTTCACGGTCATATACGAGAGCTGAGCTGTGCCAGGGTGGGCAGTGAACGTCACCTCTGCAGGGATTGCCACGAGGCTGCCTGCAGACTTCGCTGTCAGGGTGCAGTACTTAGGCGACTGCGATGCCACTGCAGCAGGGATGTTAACGATGGCGTCTGTAGTCAGCTGCTCATACTCGCCGGCCGTGATGACTTCGACGTTGAGCTCAGCGAGCACACTGGTACCGAGGTTGATGAATCGGAGGACATTCTGGATACCGCCTTCTCTCCAGTTCGACGCCTTCATACTGTAGCGCAGGCGCTGCGAAAGAAGCTCCGTGAATGTCGGCACTCTTGTCGCTCCGCCCAGAACCTGCTGAGCATATCTTTCTTCGTAGCACTCGTGGCTTTCGCCATCCTTGAACATACGGGCACCACTGTAGACCGTCACGACTTCATAGCCATATATGCCCGTCATTGTGCCTGTATAAGGCTTGTACGGCATTATCTCTCCGTCGAGGCATATGACACCGTCTGCGGTGGCCGTAGCCTCCTTGAGGATGCAGTTCGGAGTGTCGATGCCTGTCAGGCCGATGAGCAGCTGACGGAAGGCCTGTCTCACTGACTCCTGCAGGAAGTCAATGTCTCCAAGGTAAACGGGCTGGATGCCCGGAAATGTCAAAAACTTATTCATAAGTGCTGATTTTATAGGTTGTACCTGCGGATCTGTAATATTCCACCCATCTGCGGATCTCCGCCAGATTGCCCTCGCTCGCCAGCGCTGCCGGAATCATCACCACGAATCCTCCGGCAAGGCTGTCCGGGCTGTGGGAGGAGAGTGTCAGACGGTCGCCTTCCGACTGATAGGACATATAGACGTCATCGGCAATCTCCTCATAGAAATGGAGGTATTGGTTCTCTGATCTGAAGTCAGTGATATATATCGTTCCAGGATCCAAGGCGAACCTGCTGTTCAGGAAGTTTTCGAGGTTGATGGTGAACCCATTCCCCGCCAATCGCCCCGCCACCTCGTCGTGATAGACGGCAAACTGCTTCTGAATCCAGTCCAGTCCCGCGAGAAGGCAGTTCAGCAGGGCCTTGATGCCCCTGGTCCTCAGCAGAGGAGGAAGCTGCTGCTCGGCGAATTCCTCTGTGTTAAACTTCCAGTACATAGCTTATAGATGATCTCAGGTCGGTCGCTCTGAAGGATCCTCCCTTGGATTGGTAATTGTTTCCTGTGACTGCAGCATATGACTGTGCGTCGGCTCTCTTGGCTGTCACCTCGCCGAGCACCACGTCGGCCACTCCGTAGGCTGCCTGCACGGCATCCACGAGCTTCGTCTTGTTGAATGTGCCTCCGTAAGTGATGCCTGCGAGATAGGCATTTACGGCTTCCTCGACCGGGAAGGTCTCCGGGCTTGATATCACCGAGCCGTCCGCATTCAGGAGCATAGGGTCGTACTGCACGGTCATAGCGATGTGTATGCTGTCAGGATCGTAAGAGCTGATGTCGGCGATGATGCCTACCGGCTTGCGCCTGTTCAAATACTCTTTGAACGCCGCGAGAACATCGTCCGGAAGGGCTTCGGGATAACCGTCTGCACCTGCTCCGGCCACAAGGATGTAGATACCGCCGCCGAAGTCCCTCACCGAGGCGAACTTCACCTTGCGCTTGCTCTCGTCCACCAGAGGATACTCGTACATACTGGTAGCCTCGTTCAGCTCAAGAGCGTCTCCGTGCTGGTACTCCAGGCAGATCTTATGGTACCACGGGATGGTCGCCACGATGGCTGTCGAGATCTTGTCGTCCACTTCCTTGCGGAAGATGTCGAAGATGCTCTCAACCACATACGCAGCTGTGGCCACGATGCTGAAGAGGATGCTTTCCACAGAGAAGGCGCTGAACGCCGCGTCGAATGTGTCTGACTCGCTCAGAGAGTACTTCTCACGCATCACCGGGTCCGACATAAAGTGGTCGGTCATCCCTTTCTTTATTTCCTTGATTGTCCTTGCCATTGTTCTATTCGATTACTGCCGTAGCCGGCTTGATGTTGTTTGCTCTGACGTAACCCTGCAGGTACTTGTCGTAGACAGTCTCAGGGCATTCGAGGACGGTGCCGGGCTGCAGTTCTTCGGTCGCACTGACCTTGTTGGCCTGCATCAGCGCCGCGAGACCCCTGATGTCCCCATATACCTGTATCGCTATGTCCGACAATGTCTGTCGATGCTGCACTGTCACCTTCATAGTATTTTCAATGCTGTTCTTATGATTATCAGGAGTAAGACGGTCGCCCCGATGATCATCAGTGTCATCTGCCACCAGGGCAGACCGTCCTTTTCTGTCTTATGAGTATCAATGTCCATCACAAGGTCCTCTACGCTTGCCGACACTGATACGCTGTCAGTCTTTTCGGTGACCTGCCCGACTACGGCCTGAGTCGAGGTTTCGGTCTCCGTCACGCGGGTCACTGACGTTGCCCGCTCCTCCGAGACAATGAATTGATTACCGGCAGTGTCCGGAGGACTCCATACTTTCCGCTCTATCACAAGGTCTTTTGTCATCGTCCTGTTGAGCATCGACTGCATATGCTGCAGCACTAACTGCTCGATCGCAGCTGCCAGCTGCGTACTGTCAATCGTCGCGGTTGCGGATTCGGTCCGGACATCCTGCGACAGCACTCGCTTCTGCATACCGCAGGATGTTAGACCTAACAACACTATGATGAAGATTACCAGATGGTTTTTCATATTATCTGAGCTCTGCGAGGCGGTTCAGCCAGCCTCTGTGATACTTCCTTTGCGACTCATCCCTTTCTACTATCCGGCGGATGAAGTCTTTTCTGGCGTCGTATATCAAGGATACGAACCTCTCCGGATCTATGTTGTTCGCTGCGCTCAGGGTGAGCGGTCCGACTATGCCGTCGTCAGGGACGCAGAGGATGCGCTGCGGGATGACTATGCCCCATCTGCCGGAGCACCAGGTCCAGTCCACGAGGATGTCTGCAACCCTCTGTGACTTCAGCTGGTCAGCCTTCCATCTGTCCCAGTAGTGAGGCTTCAGGACTCTGTCCCGGACATCCTCCGGAGTCAGCTGCAGAAGATCATCGACATCGATGTCCCCGTCACCGTCCTTGTCGTATCCTACCGACCTCCAGGTCTTGAGGGTCACACCCATATTGGTTGCTCCTCCCTTGTCTGCAGGATCATCGACGAACCTGCCTTCCCACTTGAGGATGAACGGCAGCAGCTTGTCTACGTCAGCCATCGTTCCTGTCCTCCTTCTTCAGGTCATCGGTCACCTCGGCCTCCTTCTCCTTGAACCGGTCCATATACGGAATCTTCTTGATGATCTCGAATGACAGAACGTAGTACATAAACTTGATCGTCTTCGAGTCAGGGAAGAGCTTGGCGCAGTTCCTCAGGATGTTGGTACCGTAGAAGTAAAGAATCGCGTACACTATCACTGTGCTGCACTGTATAGCTCCAGCGAGGTTAAGCAGCTTGTCGCCGATGACATACACCGCCATTATGATCACGTAGAAGACCATCGTCTCAAAGAGGCAGTGGAAGAACTTCTTGAGGTCAAAGCTCTTGCTGTCTGTCACCACATCGGCCACAATGCCTGCGATGCAGTTGAGCAGGAAGATTATGAATACAGCGAATATCAGGTTCGCTATGGGCGCAAAAAACGCAAGGATGGCGCATAAGGCCGTCACCATTGCCGACTTGAGCGGCGTGAATAGATTTTCCATATCGTCAGTATTTTGAATCAATCGTTATCGAGTCGGTCGTCACCCTGACTGCCGACACCTTCTGTCCGTCCATCTCCAGCTGCTGGCGTATCTCGCTCTGCAGGGCCGTGAGGTCTTCGCTGAGCAGGAAGTCTTCGAGGCCGACGCCTAAGGCAGGGTTTTCCTTCAGCTCGCCTGGGCGGATGCCAAGGATGAGCGCCTGGTTCTGATGCAGGATGTCACCGATGACAAGACCGGAGATGATCTTGCCGGAGATTCCGTACTCCACCTTGATGTCAAGGTCGTAGTCTGTCAGCTGTATTCCTCTCATATCAGTGTGTTATTGCAATGTCTTCGTAGTCGTTTCTGTCAAGTCTTGCCGCGGGTTCTGTCACTGCCGGTACCTTCACTGGAGCTGTATTGGCGCCTCCGGTTGTGACTATGGTGCCGGGCAGAAGCGTATGTGTGTGCCTGTTGAACGCCGTCACCAGTTCGTTGATCTTCTCGGTCAGTTCCTGGATCTTCACCAGTCCTCCCAGCTCTCCTCCGTTGATGGTGATGCTCTCTATCTCATCCACCTGCAGCACCACCATATTGTTAAGGTCGGCCGTCAGGCATCCGAGCGTCACAGGGCTTCCGACCTTCGGTACCACGAGCATCTGTCTCTCTCTGTCCGACAGTGACGCCCTCAGTCTCACGCCCTCAATCTCCGCATCGCCTATCATCACTGTGCAGCTGGCTCCGTTTACCTTGGTAACAGTTCCCTGAGTGACCCACATCGTCTCAGGATTCAGAGCCTTTATGTTCTGCGCAAGTCTTCTCTCGGGTGTCATACCAGTCTGTATCCGAGCTCTATCGTTCTCGTGCCTCCTGAGCTGCCGAACTCGGTCTTCACAGCCCGCACGTAATATTTGCCGTCCTTATATTCGTAGTCAAGGTCGTGGAGGACTGCACTGTCTCCCGGCTGGATGAACGGCACAAGCCACGTGGTTATGGTACCGTCATATCCGTCGAAGGTCAGCCTCTTGTGCTCTGCCTCTCCGCGCAGCTTCATCGACTTGTCGTCCGAGGTCGCGCACTTCACTGTCACCTTGTCACCTCCGGTGCTGCCGTAGTGTCTTTCCTTGACCTTGCCGTCAGGAAGGACCGCCTTGACAATCACCTGCACCTTGCGCTCGTCCGCACGTCTGTAGCTGAGGTCGCAGCTCTGCACGTTCTGGCTGAAGTCATATATGATGTCCCTGCCTACTATCTGTCCCGGTGCGTGCACGCAGAGCGTGTCGCCCTGTATGTATATGTCCGCTCCGCTCTCCTCCTGCACCTTCTTCAGCACGTCGTAGCCGGTGGCGTTGTTGATGACGAACTTGTCGTATGTCCAGGAGTAGCTGCAGTCAATCTTGTAGCCTCCTCCGATGCCGTCCACCACCAGCTTGAGAAGCTTGGCCAGAGTGATGCCCTGGTGCTGCTGGTTCTTCAGGCCGACGCGGAACTTGAACAGGTCGTCCTCGCACTCGAGCGTGATGGTGCCGTTGTCGGTACCGACCCTCTGCACCCATCCGGTGAACTCCTCTGCCATTCCGGTCTCCTCGTAGCCGAGGGAGATGGTCACCTTGTCACCTCGTCTGATCTTAGTCTCGATGTCCAGAGCGATGTTGTACTCCACCGCAGGCAGTGTGATCACTGCGGTGTCGGCAAGCAGCTCCACAGACCTGTTGATCTCAACCTTGTCGAGCATCCCCAGGCTGTAGTCGCCTACACGTATGTCATACTTCATCGTAAACATAACTGCTGAAAATCAGATCTTCCTTCTTGAGCAATAACTTGTATATGTCGTCGCTTGACGCGCCTATCGTGTATCCTTGGTTAGCCGGTCCTGAGGTGTGCGGGAAGTCGAAGCTTTCAATCACCATCCTGTCTATCGAGAAGATCTCGAAGAGCGGGCTCCTCACTTCCACCTTGGCAGCTTCGCACAGCCTTCGAAGCCTCTTCACGTCCTTTTCGGGATAGGCTCCGTCGCCGATGAGGATACCGCTGATGCTTATCTGGTAGTCATCCTGCGTCCATCTCTCCTTGATGGATCCTCTGACCATTCCCTTGGAGACCTGCTTCTTGACGATGACGTTCTTGCCGTTGACAGTCACTATCGGCTCATACGGCAACAGCCACCATTCCTCGCCTTCGAGCCTCATCCACAGAGGGCACTGCATCGGCTGGCCGTTGGCATTGGCCGCAGCTGTCTTTCTCTGCTCTGGCGTCATAGCGGAGGGATTCAAGTCTGAGGCATTGGCCACTGAGCCCTGAATCCTGCCCTGGTTGTCTATCTGAAACGTCATCATCGTGCTGCACTGGTTGCGGCCTCAAGAGACCTGTTAATCGCCTCAAGGACCTTCCTTGAGAGTGTATTCATATCCATATCTTCAGCCGGGAATACGTTGACGTCCTCCCAGAACTTGCCGATATTGAGGGTTATCGATGTGTTGCGTGTGCCTCCGGTGGTGATGTCGTTGGCCATCGTCTTCATATCCTGAGTCTGCATCGCTGCAGTGCCGGCTGCCGACTCGTCTGTTCCGGCTGCGCCCTTCGGAGCGTTGATGGCTGCACGGGCGTTCTCGAGGTTGGTCCTGTAGGTGTCGCCCAATCCGCGGACGAGGTCACCGGCTGCCTTCGCGCCGTTGCGCTTGCCCTCGATGTTCAGGAACAGACTGCCCGCTTCCTTGGCACTCTCCCAGGCACCTGAGAAGTCACCCTTGAACAGCTTGGCCATCGTCTCACCGACCTTGCCGAGACCCTTGATGAGTCCCTCAATACGGCTGACGACAAGATCCTTGAGGATGCCTGCGAATCCCTTGATGGCGTCCCACGTCGTGAGGATCACCGCGCGGAATCCTGCAAACTTCTTCCAGCAGACCGCCACCACAGCAACCAGGGCAGAGATACCGGCCACGATGAGGCCGACAGGATTCAGGCTCATCGCTATGTTGACAAGTTTCTGAGCCTTCTCTACGAGGAGCAGCTTGCCGTACAGGACGAGTTCAGCGATGCTCCATCCCTTCAGAACTGCAGTATTAAAGAGCGCTACTGCTGAGTAACCTGCGAATGCCGCTGTAAGGGCTGCGACAATCGGTGCTCCCGCCTCCATCACCTTGAACAGTGCCGTAGTCACGACTGTCAGTCCGTTGACCGCAGGTACGATCACACTGTCAAAGACTGTCGCGATAGAGTTGAACAGAGGCACCAGTACCGGCTGCAGAATCTCGTATATCTCCAGCAGGGAACGGGTGACAGAACCTTTCATCCTCTCGAATGCTCCCGACGATGTCTCCGCGAGCTTCAGGGTCATACCGTTGTATCGGCCACCTTCCGATGTCGCCTTATAAAGAGCAGCTCTCACCATATCGATGCTGATCTGGCCCTTCTCCATTGCCTTCTGCAGCTCGCCCATACTCTTGCCGGTCATCTGCGATATCTCGATGAGCGGGTTGTATCCGACGTTGATGAGCTGCTTCCAGTCCTGAGTCTGAAGCTTGCCGAGTGAGTTGATCTGACCGAATACAGTTGCCAAGGTCGAGAGCTTGTTGCTGTCACCAGCTGCGACGTCTCCGAGTCGCTGAAGATCTCCGGTGACCTTCTCGACAGGTATCTGATAGTTCAGCATCGCATTGGCAGCATCCTGTATTGTCTTTCTGTCCCAGATGGTGTCGTCAGCGTACTTGTTGAGCTCCGCCAAGGTCTTGACGCCTTTCTCCTCGGAGCCCGCCAAGAGGTTGAAGGAGGCAGCGGTCTTCTCGGCCTGCATTCCCATCTTGGCCACCGCTGCCGTTCCTGCAGTAAGTATCACAAGAGGATGCCTGAAGAACTCGGCACCAGGCAGAGAGTCGAGGGCGCTCTTGAGCCCTACACCTATACTGCGTGTGAGCTTGTGCACAGCTGCATCAGCGGCGTAGACCTTACGCTGCAGTGCATCCATCGACCTTGTGACATTCCTGTCACCTCTGGAGCTGATGTCTATTACGAATTCTAGAATGTTCATTGCTTTCCTGCTTCTCTCTTGCGGATGTCAGTAAGTTGAGCCAGCATAGTGGCCCACTGCTGGTCGGACAGTCCCGACGGGTCGACGTGCATATAATACCTCAGCATACTGTCGCAGTAACCTATCCAGTCGCCCTCCGGTGAGCCGTCCGCCAGCTCTATAGCTTTTTTATCTCGCCTGCCTTCACCTCAGTGAGCGCCTCGATGATCGGTGCGGCGCCAAGGAAGTACTCGTCCTTCTCGAGGATGTCTGTGTCTCCGCCAAGGAAACAGCTGCGCATCAGAGTCTCGGTGTACTTCACCGCGTCCTTCATCTGGTTGCTGGCAACCGATGCGTAGGACATCTCCTGACGGGTCGGCTTGCGGAAGTATGCCACTTTGTCTTCTACGGTGTACTGGATGACGTCACCGTGCTTCTTCTTCCAGTCTTCGATCTGGCTCTGTGTAATCTTCTGTTCTTTCATCGTTCTAATGTTGTTTGAATGTTATTATAACGCCCCCGGACACCGCCCGGAGGCGCGGATATTACTTGTAGTCTCGGATGACGTCGAGCATCACCACCGGAAGCTCGATCTCCATAAACTTGTCGTTCTGGTTCAGACCCTTCGGAATCTCCGTGATCTCACAACCTCTGAGGAGGTCAGTGCTGAACCTGTTGCCCAGAGAAGGGTTGCCGTAGGCCACCACGACGTTGAATGTAGCGTCGAGGGCATCACCGCCCGCTGCTCTCTCGAGAGCCTCGAGCTCGCTCTGCAGGAGCCTGATGCTGCCTGAATAGCTCTTGTTACCCCTCTGCATTGCGTGAGGCTTGTTGCCCTTGCCGTAGAGCGCCTCCTTCTCCTGCGACGAGGTGTATGAGACGCCACGGATGCCTATGACAGGCCTTCCGGCGAGAATGACGTTAACGTCAGACCATTCGTGTTCTCTTGTGTCAAACTGCATAATGTGATCTCCTATGCGTTATCTGTTAGAAATCCGATTCTGGCCTCTATCTCGCGTGCGTAGCCGAACGGACGGGCCTTCACTGTGACGTTGACCTTGCCTGTGGCAAGCACGTTCTGCGAAGCGTCGATGACGCAACGGCATCCGCTTCCGTCCACTGCGGAGAGTTCTCCCCTGGATGTCATCTGAGCATCCACGGCCGACTCGACGGCAGCCTGCCAGCTTCTGATCACACCCGGCTGCATTGTGCCGTCAGTGTTGACCTCGATCTCTCCCACGAGGAAGTCCAGAAGGGTGTCGTAGGCGATGCGTGCCACCTTGTCGATGGTGCGGCGTGCAGTCAGATGAGCGTAGTCGGCAGTAGGGTCGCAGCACATCGGGTCGTCAGTGTAGTAGTAGCCCGGACGTCCCACGTGGATACGTGGCACGATGTAGCCCTTGTCGTGGATAGTGCGGACTGCGTCCATATTCACGTCAAGGAGGTCCTTGCCGAGATAGATGCCCGACACTGCGAGAGTTCCGTCCACTACGGCACCGATGTTCCTCTGGATCGGCACCCTTGCGATGCGACCGGCGAGAAGACCCACTGCAGCGTCGTCGCTGTCCGCCTTCGTGTCACCGATGACGATGGCCACGCGGTCGTAGTCCTTCTCTGTCATATCCGGCAATGCTGCAGCACCGGCAAACGAGCGACCCTCGAGGATGGCAAAGACCGGAGCGTGCAGAGCCTCGGCGCAGTGCTCGGCCGATGCCTGTGCAAGCGGTGCGGCGTCTGTCACGTCACTGTCGATGCCGACAGTCACGTCTGCGTCTCCTGTACCGGCGAGCACGATGCCGCGGATCTCTCCCTTGAGAGACTCAACCAGCTTCACGAACTTGCCTGTGTCCTTGTTGCAGAACCCGGTCATAGTGGTCGCTGCGCTGTAGCCCACGATGTACAGTGGCGTACCCTCAGGTGCTTCGCTGTAGAACTCCCTCACGATCTCCACCAGACGGGCGTTGTTGGTCTCGGTGATGCCGAGGTCGTCAAGGCTCGCAGGTCCGTAGATCTTGTAAGGAGTGCCCTCGACGAATGTCGATGCCACCGGAGCAGCTCCGAGAAGCACAAGGGCAAGAAGGCCGTCCTGAGACTCAGGAGCGGTACCTAGAAGACCATTCAGATATTTGATTGTTACTTTTGGTAGCATAATGATTCGGTTTTAAAGAGTCCCGCCCGATCGACGGGACTCGTTATAGGTTAGGCTGCTGCTACGCCCTGGCGGATTACCCACACTCCCTTCTTGTCGGTGCGGCGTCTAGCACCACCGGCATTCACGAGGAAGCTGTATGCGTCACCGTAGTAACCTGGGTCACCCTCGCTGGCGAACATCTTGACCTCGCCCTTCGAACGGCTGACTGCGCCCTCGTACCAAGCGAGTGCACCGGCGTTGTCTGTAGCAGCGCCTTCGGCAGTCTTCTTCTTGAGTGTGCCGTCGGCTGCGTAGCGGAGCACTGACGAGCGCATCATCACGTTGAACGATGCGAACTGTCCGAGGACACCTCTCTTGAGGTCTGCGCAAGCCTGGTATGCGGCCATCTCGTTGTTGCTGAGGCTGGTGATGAGCTCCTGATACATATGGGCATCAAGGAGGATGTAACGGCCCTCCTGCGGGATGTCCTCTGCGTTGAACTCAGCCATAAGCGAGAGGAGGTCGTCCTTGGTCAAGGCCTTTCTGTTGCCTGTCGCAGATGCGGTGTGTGCCTTGACGGCTGCACCTGTTGTGGTGATCACCTTAGTGACACCGTCAGCCCAGGCCGAGAGAATGTATTCTCCGACGTGGTTCACGAGGTTCGCACGGTCCTCGCGGAGCACGCTTTCTCTCTTAGAGTATGAGAGCTGGAGTTCCTCAGTGAACTGGATGACCACCGGGTCAGTGGTGAACTCGTGGAGGCTGTAGGTCACCTCGTTGTCAGTTCTCTTCTTGTAGGCTGCAGGGAGCTGCGATCTGTCCATCTGGACAGCTGACGCAGAGCCCGCATTCGGGATGTGTACTGTCTTGTTAGACACGTACTGGTCGTCGTTCACGGCCTTGCTCATAAACGACTCTTCCGGCCAGAGGCCGTCGACAATGGATTTAATCCATACTTCTTTCTGTAGTGCCATATTCGTCTCTACTTATTAAACGTTTCGTCGTACTTTGCCTGATAGAGATCAGGGTAGTTGTTCTTGAGTTCAGCAAGGCGCTCAGCCCTGTCGATCTCGTCCCACGACATAGCCTCGAGCTGTGCACGGGCCGATGCCGACTGCTGCTTGTCGCCGATGAAGTTCTTGATGCGTGCCGTTGCCTTTGGCATAGACTCGATGACAGCCTTCACGCCTGCCTCGTCGTGCTCCATAAGGGCAAGGAAATTCGCCTTCTGTGACTCCTGGATACGGCCGTCTGCAACAGCCTGGTTGAGATACGCGTCACGAGCTGCAGCCGTAGCCTGCTTCTTCTCGTCCTCCAACGCCTGAACACGTGCCTCCAATGCCGGTACCTTGGCTGCGTCGTTCTCAAGCTTGGAAATGATTGCCAGCGCCTGTTCCTCAGTCGCGACATCAGTGAATGAGGAACTCTTCCTCAGTTCTTCCATAATTGCCATATTGTTATCGATTTGTGGCTGTGATTCCAGCCTGTTAGTGAATTCATAGATAGCCTCGGCAGTCGCGCCCTCAGCCGGAGTCTTGCCGTCCTTGCGGTCGTAGATCTCGTCTGCAAGGCCGAGGTCAAGGGCCTCCTGAGCGGACAGCCAGTGGTCAGAACCGTCGAACCATCGTGCACGCACCTCGTCCTCGCCAAGACCGGCACGCTCTGCCACGATACCTACCAGGGTCTCTGTGAGAGAGTCTATCTGGTCAGCATAAGCCCTGATGAAGCTTGACGAGCCGTGGACACCTCCGGATACGGAGTGAAGCATCATACGGCTGTAGCGTGACATATGCAGCCGACGTCCGCACAGTGCGATGACTGCCGCCATACTGGCTGCGACGCCATCGATATATATATTGATGTTCGCCTCGCTCTCGCGGATGGCATTAAAGATGGCAAGTCCGGCATACACCTCACCGCCCATACTGTTGATGCGCACGTCGATGTTACTGTACCTCGCGCCCAGCTCCCTGATCTCCGCGACCACAGCTGCACTGTCGACCTTCTCCTCTGTGCCGATATAGCCATAGAGGAGAATGCCCACTGCATCCTCTTCCTTATGCGGCAAAATGACATTGAAAAATCCTTCCTTCATCGCAAATTTAATTTCTGCAAAATTGCAATATGGGATGCACAATAAAAAATCGTAAATCTATGATACTCAGTCACATAAGGTATAATGACTTGTGCGACGCAGTATGATAGATTATATTTTTTCCAAATACATATAGTCTTCCCAACTTTGCTGAAAACGCATATATATGGGAGCATTGACAACCGAACAGAAAAAAAGCCTGGCAAAGGAGCTTTACATCCAGGGCACCTACACCTACGCCGAGATCGCAGAGAAGGTAGGCAGCACCAGGCAGACAATATCCAAGTGGGCAGAAGCCGGCAAATGGGACGAGCTGAAAACCTATGCGACTGCAGGAAAAGACCGCATTCTGAAGAACATTTATCTGAGGTTAGAGCAGCTGACCCAGAAGACCCTGGAGTGGGAAAAAATCGTGAAAGAGTACAATGGCAACGTCCCAGCTGCGCTTATGATAACGGCACCAGGCAAAGGCCAGGCAGATGAGATAATCAAGTTGTCGGCTGCAGCAAAGAAGCTGGAGAGTGAAATGAATATTGCCGGACTTGTAGATGCAGGCATCCGCTTCTGCAACTTTATGCGCACAGTAGACCTCGAGGAGGCCAAGAGAATAGCCAAGTACTGGGACCTCTTCCTCAATGATCAAATGAAGTAAGCTATGACGGCAGAAGAGAGAAAAAAGAAGCAGGAATGGGATGATTATCTCAAGGACATAGCCAACGCCACACCCGTCGAGGTTGACCTGTCAGAGGCCGAGAAAGCCCGCAAAAAGGCCAAGCTGGAGAAGGATCCTGTAGAATGGATCAAGTACTTCTTCCCGAACTACGCGAAGTACGACTTCGCACCGTTCCAGCTCAAGGCCATCAGGCGACTCATCAACAACGACGACTGGTTCGAGGTGCTCAGCTGGAGCCGAGAGCTCGCCAAGTCCACCATCGTGATGTTCGTGGTCCTGTACAGGGTGCTGACCGGTCGCAATCACAATGTCATCCTGGCATCCGCAACCCAAGACGCAGCCATCCGTCTCTTGAGACCTTACAAGGCAAACCTTGAGGCAAACGGAAGACTCCGCGCCTTCTATGGTGAGCTGGTGGGCAAGCACACGTGGACCGACTCTGAATTCGTCCTGAGCACCGGGGCATCATTCCTCGGTATCGGTGCGGGCAACGCGCCCCGTGGATCCAGAGCGGAGGCAGTCCGTCCGGACATCCTTCTGCTCGACGACTTCGACACTGACGCAGACTGCCGCAACAAGACCATCCTCGACAAGAAGTGGGAATGGTGGGAGGAGGCCTTCTATCCGACCAAGTCAGTATCTGAACCGACCCTCATCATCTTCTGCGGCAACCTCATCGCCAAGGACACCTGCGTAGCCAGAGCCGGAGCAAAGGCAGACCACCACGACATCGTCAACATCGTCGACAAGGACGGCAACAGCAGCTGGCCCCAGAAGAACAAGCCGGAGCACATCGCCCGCATCCGAAAGCAGATCTCCACCAAGGCATACCAGCAGGAGTATATGAACAACCCTGTCTCAGAGGGAAAGATCTTCAAGAACCTTCCGCTCGGAAAGGTGCCGTCACTCAAGAAGTTCAGGTTCATCGTAGTGTACGGTGACCCTGCCTACTCCAACAGCGCTGCCGCCAAGAAGAACTCCACCAAGGCTGTAACGGCGATGGGATTCCTGAAGGGAACCTACTACATCCTGAAGGCGTTCTGTGCCCACGCCAGCAACGACGAGTACATCGAGTGGTTCTACACCCTCAAGAGCATCCTCGGCGACAGTGTGCCGGTCTACTTCATTCAGGAGAACAACACCCTGCAGAACCCATTCTTCGAACAGGTCTTTATGCCGATGGTTCGCGAGAAGAACGCCCTCAAAGGAGAGAACCTGTACATCCGCGGAGACGACCGCAAGAAGGGCGACAAGGCGACCCGTATCGAGGCGAACCTTGAACCGGTAGACCGAGAGGGCCGTCTGGTGTTCAACGAGGACGAGAAGGACAACCCGCATATGATGGAGCTGATGGACCAGTTCAAGATGTTCGAGCTGCACCTGCCGTACTGCGCCGACGGACCCGACTGCGTCGAGGGAGGAAAGTACACCATCGACCAGAAGATGCGCGAGGTCTCTGCCACCGTCGACACCGTCAAGGTGGATGATCTTATTGACAAACGTAACCGTATGTAATTATGAGCACATTTATCCAGCTGTCGGACTATGACAGCACAGTACACAGGGACATACTCGACTCCCTGCTCAGAGGCGAGGCTGACGACAACAGCCGTATCATCGAGGACTGCGAGATGCAGGCCATCGCCGAGATGAAGTCCTATCTCAACAAGTCATATGACGTCGAGAAGATCTTCACGACCGAAGGCACCGCGCGACACCCGCTCGTGCTGATGTACGCCAAGGACATCGCCGTCTATCACCTCTTCTGCATACACAACCCCTACAAGATGTCTCAGATCCGCAAGGACCGCTACGAGAGGGCCGTGGACTGGCTCAAGGGCGTCGCCTCCGGACTCATCACCGTGGACGGAGCACCGAGGCTCCCGGAGGACGAAGCTGCCGACAACAGCCCGTGGCAAATAGAGAACAACGAGTTCCGCACAACACATTTCTAACCCCCTTCTAATACTATTCGAATATGGCAAAAAAAGGAAGACCGGCGACCAACAGAAGAATACAGGCCGGAGGATTCGCACAGATCTCACCAGAGAGACAGAGACTTGACATACTGCTGCAGGCACCGGAGCTCTTTCACTTCGACATAGCGAAGTATATGAGCTCGCTCAGCAGTGCTACGGCGATAGATATGTACAACAGGGCAAGACTCTACGATATGTATCTGTCAGCCTTCCTCACCGACCCTCACCTCATCGGCATCAAGCGCAAGAGGCTCGTGGGAGCCTGCCGCACGCCCATCGAGTTCGTGCGCAACAACAAGCCGGACGAAGAGATCAACGCCGTGCTGAAACAATCGTGGTTCAGACGATTCAGAAAGGACGTCGTGGAATCGGAGCTCTGGGGCTTCTCGCTGCTGCAGTTCTACCGCGACAGCGACGGATCCATCAACTATGACAGCATCCCGCGCAAGCACTATGACCCTGTCAAGCAGGTGGTGCTCCGCTACCAGTCGGACGTGGACGGCGAGCCGGTGGACAGCTTCAGCAACACCCTTGTCGTAGGTGGTGACCCTCGCGGCGTCGGCCTGATGTCGGCCATTATGCCTTACGTCCTGTACAAGCGCGGAAATATGGGAGACTGGGCGCAGTTCTGCCAGATCTTCGGTATGCCGATCCGTGAATATACCTACGACGCCGGAGACGAGGAAGCCCGCAAGAGACTCATCGAGGACGCACGCAGGCAGGGCGCCAATGCAGTCTATATCCACCCGAAGGAAAGCGCCCTGAACATCATAGAATCGGGCAACAAGACAGGATCATCAGACCTGTACAAGGACTTCACCGCCGAGTGCGACTCGCAGATGTCCATCGCTATGCTCGGCAACACCCTCACCACAGATGCCAAGGCAACCGGCACACAGGCGCTCGGTACCGTCCATCAGGAGGAGGAAGACGAGATCAAGGAGGAGGACGAGGCACTCATCCTCGCCGTGCTCAACGGCTCGCAGATGCTCAAGATCCTGCAGACCCTGGGACTCAATGTCGAGGGCGGAGAGTTCCGCTTCATCGAGGCAAGGAACATAGACAAGACCGTCCAGCTCAATGCGGTGACACAGCTGCACGAGAAGCTCGGTCTGCCTATCGATGACGACTACCTGTACGACACCTTCGACATCGACAAGCCGGAGAACTACGACCAGCTCAAGGCTGAAGCACTCAAGAAAGAGGAGGAGAGACAGAAGCAGCAGGACGCGATGATGCAGAAGCTGCAGAAGGGAGGAAACGAGAAGAAGCCGAAGATGCCGGAGATCAAGAACGAGACAGCGGAGTCCTTCTGGAACAGACTCAAGGGTTTTTTCTCGGAAGCCCCGCAGGACGGGGCAGGCTTTCCGTTCTGATAAACGACCTCTACTACAGCCACACCTGTGACTGTTGCGGAGGATTCGAGAACGCTGCCCAGCAGAGCATCATCTTCTCGCCTGAGGAACTTGCCAAGGGACTGATGGCCATATACAAGGGTCTGAACGTCCGTGACGACATAGAGGACCACATCTTCAATGAGACTCTGAGGCTGTTCAACGAAGCAGCTTCAAAGGGACTCACTGACTCGAAGTGGTCGGATGACGTGCCGGATGAGTTCATCAATCAGATCCGCACCAACAACAGGATATGGTCAGCCTTCAGGGTGCACCGTATGCAGAACGACATCGCCGCACAGCTGCTCGACAGTGACGGCCAGCTCAAGCCGTTCGACAAGTGGCTGCAGGACATCAAGGGAATGACCAACCACTACGTCGGCCCTTGGTTGAGAACCGAGTACAACACAGCTGTGCTCCGCGCTCACCAGGCTGCGGACTGGAAGCACTTCGAGGCTGAGCAGGACGTGTTCCCTAACCTCCGATGGATGCCGACCACAAGCCCTCAGCAGGATCCTCTCCACCGTCAGTACTGGGAGAGCAAGCTGACTCTGCCTATCAACCACCCATTCTGGTCAGAACACCGTCCGGGAGACAGATGGAACTGCAAGTGTACTCTTGAGCAGACAGACGCCGCTGCAAACGACACTGTCATCAAAGACTTCTATCCGGTACCTCAGCAGAAGGGCCTAGACAACAACCCAGGCGAAGACGGCAAGCTCTTCTCCGACAGTCACCCGTACATCACCAAGGCATATGCGGGAGCGCAGGCAGCTGTCCAGAAAAAAGTCATCGTCAAGAGACAGAAGACTGACCAAGAAAAGCAGGAAATCCGCAGGAGATGGGAGGAAAGACGTCTCAGAGCTCAGCTTCCTGATAACCTTACAGGCGCAGAGAAGGATGCAATCGCAGCTAACAACTATGAATTGCAGCTGGCTATGAAGATCAAAGCTGGCAAACCTATGACTGTCGAGGAAGCGGACAAACAAAACGCAAACCCTAATTTGGGCAAACGTGGTTATGACATAAATTGCCAGACTTGTTGCCCCGCTTATTTGTTGCGTACACGAGGCTTCGATGTTACGGCGGTCAATAAACCGAAATCGAGAATCGTTGCTTATGAGGTATGGAAGAATGCGGATGGTTCAGATGCGACATTCACGCATACAGACCAGTGGATGAGGGGTAAGGGTTATAAAATAATGACCCCGCAGAGATACAAAGAGTTCTTTAACGAATGCTGCCAAGAGGTAGGTATCTATGAAATTATGATCAAATGGAAAAGCGGAGGACGCCACGCGACAATTTTGCAGCGCTTTGAGGATGGGGAACTTAGATACATTGAGCCTCAAGTGGATAATTCAAAAGGTTCTGGGCGAGAAAGCAGAACATTTGATTGGCTTTGTGATCACCTTACGGCAACACCTTATGTTTATAAGGGTTATCTGGACGATGGCGTTATGAGAATTGACAATAAGATCTTCGACAAGACCTTTTATGATTCATTCGACACGCAATGAGTCTATGATGTCGAGGGCAAGAAATTCTGAAATCACCTGTACCTTGTCATCCTTAACAAGATAGACAAATGGAAATCCCGTACAAGCCCCATCAGGGAATTGATATACATAAGCATCCGCTCCCTCGTACTTGCCGAGGTAGTCAAAATTATCGCCATAGAGCTCGACAAGGTCTTTGGCAGCGTTCTTGACTATTTGCGGAATCTTTGACATAGTGCAACAAATGTAAGTATATTTTTTAATATAACAATACTTTACGAAAAATATGCCAGCACCAGATATACAGAAAGAAGTCGAGAAGGCCGTCAAGGAGCTGATGAGGCTGAAGGACAGAGTCCTGCCGGTCAAGGTCGGTCGTGCGGTGCGTGACAGTGTCCGCGAGAACTTCCGCAAGGGCGGTTTCTATGGCGAACCTTGGAAAGTGCCTCTGCGTACTGGCATCGGATTTGACGGCCCAGGTTATGGTACCCTCCTCTCCGGCAGGAATCATCTTATGATGAGCACCGACTACATTCCGGAGCCTGGGCGCGTGAAGATCCAGAACACCCTTGTCTATGCCGAGATTCACAACGAAGGCGGTGAGATTACAGTCACCAAGAAGATGAAGAGCTACTTCTGGAGTCAGTACTACAAGAAAGGCCTTGTCGGAGGAATGTACAGCCAAGCCAAGGGCAAGAAGAACCAGCAGAAGGCAGACACCTTCAACAAGGAAGCCGAGTTCTGGCGCAATATGGCACTCAAGAAGGTAGGCAGCAAGATCAAGATACCGAAGCGACAATTCCTCGGTGAACACCCGGAAGTCGACAGGATAGTCAAGGACATCATTAATCAGGAACTTCAAAATTTTATAGCAAATGGAATCTCTACTCGAAGATCTCGTTAACCTCATCGGTAACGCAATGCCCGACCTGCAGGTCGTGGATGAAGACTACGGCCAGCTTGAGATGCTGGGCCAGGAGAACAATGACACATATCCTCTGACCTTCCCGGCAGTGCTCATCGACGCATCCTCTGTCCAATGGTCGGGCATCGGAGGTGTCAACCAGAAAGGATTGGCCTCAGTGCGAGTGCGTCTGGCCATCAACTGTTATGATGACACGCACTGGTCATCCGGTACAACGCATTTAATCGCCCGCAGAGAGGAGAAAAGGCGCGAGCTGCACAAACTCCTTCAGGGATATAGAATCGCCGAAGAATCGCCCCTTATGCGCACAAATTCGCGATTCTACACGGCAAACCACGGCATCAAGGTCTACGAGTCCACCTACACGTGCACAGTAAGCGAGATGATCGAGCCGGAAACAGTCACAACCCAGGCAAAACCGAAGATCGGTTTCAAACTGATGAAATAAAAGAAAGAGCAGCGGACATCCGCTGCTCTTTCTCTATAGAAGTTCTATCTCCTTATCAACCTCATCAAGAGCTTGCTTGAGAGCTTCCCTGAATCGATCAATCACTCTTGAGCTAGTGACAGAACGAGTTGTATTTGGAGTGCCTATACTATTTGCACCAATGCCTATACGCAGATTGTAATTGTGATTAGCCTCTACTAAATCTATCGCACTGCGAATCTCCCTCCTTTCAAAGTGAAGATTGACAACCTTATCTACATCCTCCATTTTCATAATTACCTCCTTTTCTGAGCTTGTTTCTTTTGGTTCTTGATGTTCTCTGCTATGCCCTCTCTTGGTGATAAACTTGAGCGAGGGCAGAAGTAGCAATAGATTCCGAATCTCAAAATCAGTCTAAATGAATAACCTCGGAACCTACATGATAGTCCATATAATACTTTTTATGAACAAACACGCGTCCTAAATCATAACCATACGGCGTCTTCCATACATGGAACAATTTTTCTCCGTTAGGAGTGTCTAGAACGGCAAATACATTATAATCCGTAAAATCATCTCCAGCTTTATCTAGTACCTTATATAAATCAGTTGAAATATAAAGCACTTCATTATTTATATCATCCTGATCACAGTAGATAAATTCTTTTGCTAATGCGATATCCATATTCTCTTTCCTTAATTTACAATGTATCCCATCAAAGACCGCCCCGCTTGCACCGGGCGGTCTCTCACTCATACTACTTTCTTTTCATTGCCAGTTTCTTCTGGTTCTGTGCGTTCTCGGCTGCTCCTTCAAGGCAGGTCTTGCTGTTGTCCCAGTTTCCAAGGAAACGATTATAGACGACCTGATGAGGAATATAGCAGCTTTTGTCAAATTTACCTCTCTTGCCCATTTTTATAGTTTTATATAAAAATATATTTATCTTGGCTTAACTTCGAGGGTGATGCCACAGATGTGAAGAACGTTCTGCAGCTGGTGTACGTAGGGAGATATTATCTGCACTCGTGTAGATGGGGCATAAACTTTCATAAAATAATCCATTTTACCATCACAACCCCACTCACTCCAAGTAATGCCACCTAATTCAGACAAACTCTTTATCCAACTTTCTAAATTTTCATCCCAAGTAAATCCATTTACCCGCAAAAAGTGCTTATCTATTACAATGCCCACCAGCTTGTCGACTATACACTCGCAGTGCTCAGTCGCGTCATTTGGATCCACGCACTCGGCGTAGAACTTGCCTGACTTCCTCTTGATGGCCGCGACCTGCATAGGTCGGAGGTGTTCACAGTCATTGACCCACACCCAGTCGCCGATCATTAATTCTTCTACTTTCATATTAAAGTTCCTCCATCTTTTGTGTTACAAATGCCTTGGCCTCTGCCAGCAGGGTGTACAGTGCCGGGATTACGCATTGCGGGAGGTATGCGAAGATGGTCTCCTCGCCATCCACCGTCTTGCTCATCCTCACGGCCATCTTGCCGTTCTCGTCATCGAAAAGGCCCAGAGCTCTGTTGATCTTCTTGAGATCATCTGACAGCTGAGCTGCCTGCTTTATCTTCTCCTTATCCATTTTTCTCTCCTTCAAATAATTTCATTTCCTGGTTTGTGAACTTCGGCAAGCGAGGGTGGGGAAACACCACCCTGCGCTTGTCTCCGTTGTCTCGCGCGGCTTTCTTGACAATCTCCATTAGCCTAGCCTCACTAAGGAAGAACTCATTATTCGCCATATGCTCAATCGCATCATCCGTCCTGAGACGCTGCACTTCTGTCCAGTAGACAAATCTTGCGGCCACCTTGGCATCGCGCCTCGCGGCCAGCTCTGCATTTCTTCCTTTCTTCGGCATATTAACTTAATTTCCAATTTGACTGCTGTCCGTATCTGCGCACCGCGTTCTCAAGTACCTGGCGCATCTCCGGCCTCTGCTGGAGCACCTCTACCAGAAGATCTTCAAGCCTGTGGGCTGAACCGCAGAGCAGGACTGCCAGATTGTCCTTGTCGCGGGTGACGAAGGTGACTGTGTGTTCGACCTTGTCTGCCGGCTTCCGCTCCTCATTCCTTCTGATGATCCTGGTGAGGTGCATTGCCTTGGCCTCGATGGTCTTGGCTTCGATGAAGTCCGGATCTAGAGCTTTCTCCTTATTCTCCATAGTCAGTCCTCCTACGCTTCGGTCATTCCAAGAGGTATCTGCACCCACGCGCCTGTGTCGGCATTCTTCTCGTAAGCCTTGAGATAGGTGCGCGACTTGATAGGCTGGTATGACTCCTCGATGATCTTCACACCCTCGATGAACTCCGGAGCTCCTGAGTCCTCCGCCATCTTGCGCAGCTGGATGATCCTTGAAGCCTTGAGGGTTCCCTTGGCGTCCTTGGAGAGGAGCTTCATCACCATTCCTACAAGAGCCTGAGACTTCTCGTCATTGGCCAGAGACTGGATGTACATCTGAACCTTGGTGATACCCTCGTCGACAGTGTCGAGGTAGTTGTCGGTGACGTAGTGTCCGAGGACGATACGCATAGTGCCCTTGCTGTTGGTGAAGGTGTGCGACTGGTTGTCGAGGTCTTCTCCCTTCTCCATCTTGAACATCTCACCCTTCATATCAAGGATTGCCGAAAACTCTTCGAACACCGTTCTCTTGTAGTTCTCAAGGTCCTTAGACACCACCTTGAGCTTCGGCATCATAGACTCGATGGCGTCGTCCACCATCTCGCGGTAGTCCTCGCGCATCTGCTTCGCCTGCGCCTTGGCAGCTTCGGCCTTCCTGGCCTCCTGAAAGGCCTTGAACTCGGCCATCTCAGCGTCAGTCATAGTGACTGTTGTCTGTCTGTTCTCTTCCATAATTTGTGTGATTAATTGATGTATTTCGGTTGTCTAGTTGTCTGCTTGGCGAGGACCATATTGCTCAGTTCCTCGATGGCCTTGGCTTCCTTGGCTTCCTTCTCGGCCTTCTCTGCCTCCCTGACGTTCTTGAGCCCGCCGTTGCGGAGGATTGCTTCCAGTTTCTTGACCAGTCCCTTGAGCTCCTCAAGGCTCATCTCGTACAGGAGCTTGCCGGCTATCCTGGGCGATGACAGGAAGGCGTTCACCTCGTCCCAGTTGTCGATGGTGCTGATGCCGAGTCTGTGGATCCTCACGAGCACCGAAGACCTTGCCTTCTTGAGCTGCTGTTCGTAGGTCGTGCGGTTGAATCTTCCCTCGATTGCGTCGCACATCTCGTGGAACTCCGCCGTGGTCATCCCGCTGAGATGAGTGGTCCTGCCGTCGGTGAACTGCTCGACCATCGCATCCTTGTCGATGAACCTCTCTCTGCCCTTGATCAGGCTGAAGAACCGTCCGTATCGGTTTCCTGTCTTACCCTTACCCATAGTAGTAGAACTTTTCAAATTCCTTATGAATGTTATACCAGTAATCGAATCCTTGGGGACTTGCGCGCCATTCAAACCCTGCCGCCACTGTGTTGACTCCGTAGCCCCCTGAGAGGATCATCCGGACTTCCTCGACTGAACGGTCGCCGACTTCTTTCATATTCTTGGCGAACCTGCGGATCCATTTCTGCTTGCGCAGGTATTCCCGGATCTGAGCCGGTGTCTTAGTTGCTGCCATAATACCACTCCTTAAATTGTTCATTAATGTTTCTCCAGTACTCGTCACCTTCCGGTGTCAGATGCCATATGATGGAGCCGGTCAGTGTCTTCTCAAGTTCGTGTCCGGCCTTATACCAGTTGACGATGGCGATGTCGTCCTCCTGCAGCTCGAGATTGTCCACCCAGGCGTCGTACCATTCCTGCTTTCTCAGCCACTTGGCCACTGTAGTGCTATTCCTCTGTCCCATCTTCCACCTCCTCTTTGTCTCTGCCGTAGGCCTTGCGTGCACCCTCCTCCCATATCACCTTCTCTCCGGTGTCTCCGTAGAATCGGCCGTGGCTGAATGCCTTGAATCCGCTTACCCAGATCTTGATGTCCGCCTCATACTTGATGTCCTGAGCGACCTTTCCCAGAGGCTCCTTGCCTTCTGAACGGCTGACGAAGATGATGAGCTTGCGACTGCCGTACTTCTCCTTCAGGGCTCTGAACTGGCTCTTCTTGAGTCCCATTGCCTGGGGCGAGTCAATCACCACCACCCTTGCTGCCTCTCTCTTCTCAAGACGCTCCATCAGTTCATCGAAGGTATCTATGCCGACCTGGAACTTGGTATGAAGCGACGCCATATCGAATCGTCGAATGTGGTTCTGCATCGATTTGCCGAAACCTTCCTCAGAAGCGTTGTAGTGAACCTTGCCGTATGCAGCGCATTCTCTGGCAAGACTCATCGCAGCTGCAGACTTTCCGTTGCCGGAATGGCCCCAGATGATGACTATGCCGGTCTTTGGGATGGATCCGAGGCATTGGTCCCAACCGTCCCCGAGTGTCATCATCTCCTGCTTGAGTTCGAGGAGCTGAGCTCCCGACATTGTCCTTCTCATACCCAGCTGCCCTTAAGTTCAACTATCACGGTCACTCCTTCGGCCTCACATCTGATGCCATCGATGATCTTCGCCTCGTGGCTCATATTATGCTCAAGGCGGATGATGCCGTTGCTGTCAAGGTTCTCGGCTGCACAGGCGAGAGCGGACACCTCCGCAAATCTTCTCACCCTGGCCTTGACGATGCGGGCCTTCTCCTCTTCTCCCGCCATCACGAGATCTCTGAGGGTTTCGAGGCCGTGGTAAGGGACAAAGTCTATCACCTTGCGGGCGTAGCCGGTAATCTCTGGTTTCTGTGGATCCAACCACTGAGCGAGGCGTCTGAGTGTTGTAGCGATTTTCTTCTTCATAGTGTGTCCTCCTTAATTGAATAATGTAAGCTGCTGTAATTCCTTATATACTGACCTTTTCACGCGTCTGAGGTCGTTCTGCACCTCCGATGCCTCCTGAGTCACCTTGTTGATTGATTCCTTGCTCTCAAGGCCGTTTGCGCGGCATATCTCGGCAACCTCGGCGCTTGTCACCGCCTTGAGAGGAACGAACTGACGGCCGATGCGAGACTCAAGCTCGTCATATCCCTTCTTCTGGCGGACGATGCCGTTCTCCATCCTCTTGCGGATGCTGTTGGTCGACAGAAGCATCATACCGCACTTGCCTTCGAGGGCATTGTAGAGTGATACGTAGAAGTAGAGAACCCTGTCGGTCAGCTTGTCGGCCTCGTCGAAGACAAGCACCGGACGGTCCATCTTCACCAGAGCCTTCACGATGGCTGCGAGGGTCTCCCTCACTGTCAGGCAGTCAGCCTTGACTCCGATGACTGCAGCAAGCTCGTGGATGAATGAGGTCTTGTTCATATCCTCACTGCAGGTGAGGAGGAAGACGTTGCGGTTCTGGTCACGGAAGGAGGAAGCTGCAGTACTCTTGCCTGTTCCTGCCGGAGCGACCACCCACATCACCAGCTGGTCATTCTTGCATCCGTCCAGATAGGCCATCATCTGGTTGTAGGCGGTGGTACCGTAGACCTTCCACTCGCCGCTGACGGCCAGCTTGCTCTCCAGCTTGCGCCACATCTCGTCGGCGATTCTCTCCCACTTGTTGTTACGGATGTCGCTGATCACAGCTGCTGACACCTTCAGAGAGTTCGAAGCCCTGTTCTGGCTTCCATACCTTGCGCAGTACGCATCCAACTGATGCTGTATTCTGCTTTTCTGTTCGTTGGTAATCATAATTTATAGGTTGTTTGTTGATTGTTTTCAAGTCTATACCACGCTCCAGTATGACGCTATCGTCTCCTGTGTCATATTGCTCACGGCCTTCTGGTACTGTCCCTCGCTGTCCGGAAGGACCTCTGCTGCGTTGTCCGGCAGTTCCGGTGTCTCTCCCATCAGCTCCGCGATGAATCCCTCAGCCTCGAGCTCTTTGAATATCAGCTCAAATTCCTTGTCCGAGATTCCCTTGAGGTTAGGCCGGTTGTATCCGAACTGCTCAGGCGCTATCTGGTAATCGTGCTCGAACATCTGCTTGCGGATGTAGTCCCTCACTCTCTGAACCTTGTTCTCCCACTCCATCTGTCGGATGAATACACTCTCGCCGTGTGTCTGCTCAAGCAGTGACCTGTGGATGACAGTGTACTCTCCTGCGTCGCAGACGTATCTGAACCCGTAGTCATCCTTGGTGTACAGCCTGACGTCCTTCCTAGGGTCGTGAGGGTCAAATTCTATGTAGAAGTCTCGGCCGAGGTTGCGCTGCATCCAGTCCAGATCTGGAGTCGCAATGCCATTCTTCTCCTTGTACACCTCATATACATACTCCTGTCGGTTGTAAGTCATCACAAGCCCGTGATTGGTGCACTTGACAGGGCGGTGAGACTTCACCATATAGAGGTTCTTCTTCATACCCTCTGTCACCACCGTCGTATCCGGATTGACCTGCGACAGGTACATCTCCATTCTCGGCTGCTTGGTCTTGCTGTTCGGCATCGCATTCCACTTGTCGCGGCATTCAGCGTACATCTTGCAGAACTCCTGATATGTCGGCATCTTGTCGATGTTGGCGTTGAGATACTCCATATCTACGTGGCTCGAATCCATCCTTGAGGTGATGTTCATACCTGTGAAGTTGTGGTTCTGGAACAGTACCTGGGACTGGAAGATTCCGAACATCTTCTCAATGCTCTTTGACGGTGCATTGCCCGGTGCAGTGTAGCGTGACACTGTGGAGATCCTGTCGAACCAGTCCTGTGCTTCAAGCCTCTTCGAACCTCCCTGATGGTCATACACCAGCTCGTAAGGAAGATGTCCTGAGAACTCGATGGCCATTCTGTAGGCCTCGTACATAGACTCGAAGTTCTCGGCAGGAGTGATGTGATAGCCGATGAGAGCCTCTGTGGCTGCGTCAATGACCTCGAACACCATTGTGGTCGCGAGCTTCCACTTCTTCTGGTTGGCATCGTACACCTTATAATAGAGGTTGGCCTTGGTACCGTCACCATACCATATGCTGTCTCGCAGCTGTGGCATTATGGTCTTATGCTGGCGTCTTGTCTTCATCTGGAAGGCATACTCTCCAATCTCCACATCCTTCCACATCGCCACCACCTCCGGACGGCTGAGGAACTGCACCAGGCTTGACTGAGTCTTGAGAGGCTTCCATCCCTTCTCAGCTGCTATGCGGTTGAACTCCTCGAAGATCTGAGCATTGGTCCTGCGCGGAAATCTGCAGCGCTTGAGGGCGATGATCTGCTTGCCTGCCTCCGGAGTGATCTTTACGGCGCTGTTGTTGCAGAGCTTGCCACTGATGAGGCATTCATAGCCGGTCGCCTTATACTGACGAATCTTGTCACGCAGACGTGCGACATTCTTAGGAAGGGTGTGTCCGTAGTTCACGCGGAGAGCTTCACACTCATTGTAGATGCCTTCCCAGTTGATGCGTGATGACATATTGCAGCGAGATCTGACTGTCTTCTGCTCACCGGCCATATCTACGAGTCTGTTCAGTACAGTAGCATTGAGGACATATTCGGCCTGATGAGCGGACTTGAGGAAGGTTCCGTCTGCCAGCTGATAGCTGGAGAAGAATGCCACTGCATCACTGTCATAACGAAGTTCTTCGAGCTCAGCCTTACGTACGTCGTTAGGATCTCCGTACTTCTCGATCCACGCCTCCTTGAAGCGCATCGGCAGAGAGCTCCAGTCAATCAGCGCAGGGTGGGCCAAGCCCTTGCCAGGGCGAAGAACCACGATCTTACCGCGATAAGCTAACATCTGATAATTCTTATAGCTCATCACAGCTGCTCCGTCGTCCGACCTCGTCAGCTCCGCCACTGTCACCGCTATCGCTTTACCTAAGAATTCCATTATAACAACGTTCTAAAATCATTCTAAATCTTGCACCGGCTAGCGGATTCGAACCGCTGACCTTCGGGATTACCTACCTCCATCCTCCCCGACGCTCTACCACTGAGCTAAACCGGCTGGCCCGTCCAGAGCCCTGTTTTCTAACGAAAAACCACTATATTTGCTTGCTACATCAAACTATAGTCATATGAGTAATAAATTCAATTTTGGCACAAGCACTGCCTTTTATTTCTACACCCACACAAGCCGTCAGGCGGAATCTCTTAGATATCATCTGCAGATGTTTCTGAAGGCGGGTAAGATTCGATATAGAACGTTACCGGTGATCGAAGAGGACTTTTATCAAGTAGAACACACCACGCCGATTCCTGGCAGTTATTCTGTAAGCATCTTCGTAAATCTTCCGAGCACTGATTCACGATATCCTCGTTTGATAAGATATTGTCTAGATCTAGCTGAGAAGACTGAATGGATTTCAAATCTAGAAATAGATGGTTGTCCTCTGGAGCTGGACCACCTCCGTGAACCAACGGAATACCCAGACCGCGAATCTCATTAAGAGTCTCAAGGACCTCTTCAACTTGCTCATTGAGCTTATCAACAAGCACCAGTGCTTGTAACTGCTTCTCTTTATTCATAATCTTCATTTTTTTGTGTCGTTCAAACGGCGCAAATCAACTTTGTGCCCAAACCCTTGTTTTTTTCAAAAAATATTTTATATGTAGACATCAGTACTTGTCTACGAAGAGCCCGTCTTCTGTCATAGAGAGCGAAAAACCTGCAGCTACAAGGTCGTTAGCCACTGCCGGTACAGACCTTAATATATGAAGTCGAAAATTGGTCTTTCCTAGATCTCCGACAAACCCCGATTTCGGACTGTTAATCTTAATAGTCGAAGAGTGCTGCACAGATACAATCTGGATAGCCTCATTAAACTGCTCAAGTGTCATATCCGTCCCTCCTATATAGCTACTTCCATCATACCTTTCTCGGCCAGCTGCTGAGCCTGAGCCAAGATGTTACTGTAGCCGTCCATAGTCACGTCTTCGAACGACGCCACCTTGTCAAGGCCCTTGGTGATCACCACGTCACTACCGGCGACAGTCACCAGAACTCCGCCGGCGAACTTCTGAGTCCAGCCATCAGCAGTACGATGGAAAGAGCACTGAGGAACAAAGTCCTCCTCGAAGTAACGGCCACCTCTCTCAAGGGCATCCTTGCGGATTGCCTGGCCTCTCTTGTTGCGAGTGATGAAGCTGAGAGCTTCCCAGATTGTCATCTTTGAGACACCGTACTTAGCGCAGAGCTCGTCGCGCACTTCCGGACTGATCTTGATATACTTCTTCATAATATGTTGTGTTAATTAATTCTTTAATTGCCACTCTTCACGGCACATACATCCTTCGATCATCTCTGTTCTTGAGAAGTATCCCTTACTCATCAGTTCCTCCAAGTGTTTCTCTGGAATGTATATTCCGGTATCTCTGCCAACCGAAGGCGATACCATAATGCTCTCGCCCTTTCTGCAGACATAGCCAATAGTAAAATAGTCCAGCCATCCGTTGTACCCATTGTAATACACGATGTGCTTGCCGACCAACTGTTTCCTAATCTCTGCTATCTTCATTGTTGTGTTGATTTGTTGACAATTTTCTCTACCTTTGTCGATACTTATCGCGTAAGGTTCGACAAAAGTATAAACATCTTTCGACACTTCCAAATATTTATAGACATATTTTTATATAATGGAGAGAATTATTGATAGAATTAACAGTTTTATTCATCACAAAGGATTAAGTATGCGTGCCTTTGAAGCAAACGCAGGGCTCACTAATGGCATTATTTCCACCGCATTAAAAAGAAAGTCAGATCTCAGCTGGGACTCTGTATCGAAAATTGTTGACACATACGAAGACATCGACATTGAATGGTTGATTACAGGCAAGGGCCAGATGTTGAAATCTGACAGAGAAGAAACTTCTGCACCACCAGTGGCATCACCGGCCACCACTGTTAATAAAGCTGTTTATAACTTTGACTACGAGCTCCCTTCCACGGAAGAGTTCGACTATATCAACAACGACAATAACGGTAAAGTGCCTATAGTCAGCGAGCTCAATTTTGCAATTTCAGATCCTGAAGACCCATCGAAGATCAAAGCAGACGACTACTATTATGTAAAGGAGTTTCGCAACGCAGACTTTATGCTGCGAATCTCAGGAGATTATATGGCGCCCAAGTATCGCTCTGGTGACCTCATAGCTTGTCGTCACGACCGTTATAACACCTTTTATCAGTGGGGCAGAATATACGCCCTGCTGACTTGCAGCCTGGGACTTATTGTCGGAAGAGTTTACGAACATCGTCAGAACACTATATTCATCACTGTCAAGCCGGAAAACCCCGCATATCCTGAGTGGGAAATACCTATTGACGAAGTCGCAAAAGCAGCTCTTGTGGTTGGATCTATTTCTCTCGATTAAAACCCTCTGCTAAGATTTTTTTAGCCATTTTTCAAGAATTAAACCTGTAATCCACTGAAATCGCGTGGTTTACAGGTTATTTTTATATCTTTTATTGTGCATTTATCTTATCTGAATTAGCCTTTTATTATGGCATTTCACACTCTTTACACTAACTATCTAATATCGAATTTAAGTTTAAGAGTGCTTTTTTGTAGTCCTAAATGTAGACCTAATTAAAACATTTCGTTTTTTTACCCCATTCTTTTGTAGTCCTAAGTGTAGTCCTAAGTGTAGTCCTAAAGCCATTTTCTGTTTACCCAGGCACCTGACTATCCGGCTACAGATCACCACCGATTTAAGGCTCTCGAACACCACAAAGAAAGACCACTGCTTTGGCCCTCTAACAGCCTCTACAATGGTCTACGATGGCGTTTTACGCCTATATTTATGGCCTTTCCTGGCCCTGATGTTAACTTCTATTCGAACACCTCTCGAACACCCTGCGCTAAATGTTAAGCCAATGTTAACAAATGTCACATTTCGTTTTCGGCCCGCGACCTTCCGGCAATCTCACAACTCTCACCATCTCAATCACTTACACTCTCGAACACCTCTCACCACATAACACATTTCATTTTATCCCCCATACCGAACTGGGTACTCTCCATCATCTTGAACGAAGTGTCAAGGGTCTTGAGGCTCTGAAGAACATTGGTGGAGCCGACTGCTTTCAGCTCATCTGTCTTGAATGTAGCGGAAGCTCCTGTGAAGCTCTCCTTCTTCCTCTCATACACACCGGTCACGACCACATCTGCAAGCTGCTCTGCATTCATACTCATCACGATTCTGGAGAATGCGGATGCATTTTTTGTGGTATAGAGCCTTACTTCCTCATCATAACCCATATATGAGAATGTCACCTCGCATCTTCGCTGAGGTATCTTGAGTTCATAGGCTCCGTCCACATCAGTCATTGTTCCGGTCTTGGAGTCATCCACATAGACGGCCACACCGATGAGCGGGTAGCCGTCTGTGGCATCCACGACCTTTCCCTTGAGCACCACGGTCGCTTCCTGAGCGTGCAGTGTCAAGGGAAGAAGAAGGAACAATATGTTCAATAAACGTTTCGTCATATGTTAGAAGCGTCTTATCCTGTTTTCTCTTTTGATTTTTTCGAGGTTATCGAGGTTGAAGCGGCTGTCTCCGGCTTCCTTCTGCTTCTCGACCTTTATCTCCTGCTGCTGAGGGGCAAGCGGAATGTCCACTCCTTCCTCAAATCCTGCAGACTTGGTGAAGAGTTCGTTGATGTCAGCTGCGTTGTACTTCTTGAACTGACACTTCTGACGGAACACCCTGCTGTACCTGCCCTCGTTGTCGATGGCCATAGCGGCCAGGAGGACTGTCTTGTTCCAAGGAGCTCGGAAGTTCACTGTCTCCGCATAGTAGACTCCATAGTACACAAGTGTCTCATAGAGAGCTGCATCCGGATAGACCTCAGGATCCTCGAGACCGGTCACATAGTCTATCATAGTGTAGTAGTAAGACTTGTACTCTCCGTCGATCTGGATAGTCACAGGAACCATTGCATAGCCTCTGTACTGTGCACCTGCATCGGCATTGAGTTCGTACAGGTCATCTCCGTTGTAGAACTTGTCATAACCGGCAGTAATGGTGATGTCCGCATAATTCTCCTCACCTGTCTTGAACGGCTCACTGAAGATTACGTCAGCAAGGAAGGCACCGCTTTCCTTATCCATAACTACTGCAGCCACCACATACTCTGTTTCAGGAGCCAGGAACGAAATAGTTCCTACAGACTTGCCCTGAGAGAGCTCATAATAAGAGAACTCATACATATCTCCATAGTACGACTTGTTGATCAGGTCTGTGACATCTGTCTTCACCTCATCGGCAGTCGTTCCGACAGGATAGACATACCAATAATAATAGTGAGCCGCATCAGTCGGAGTCACTGCGATGGTGAGAGAGTTGGATCCGGCTTCCTGAAGCTGGAAATCAAAGCGGCAGTCCTCTGCAGGACCGGCTGGAGATGTCCTTACAGTGAACTTCTGCATTGCAGTAGTCTGCTTGCCTGCCTTGTAGCCGAACACCACCATAGTGTACTCGGTGTCAGGTTCAAGTCCTGTCATACGGCCCGAGAGGCTGCCCTCATAGACAAAGCTGAGGATACCCCAGGTACCATAGTCTTCCATAAGGTGGGCATATATTTCCTCTTCGTTCATTCCCTCCATAAACTTGGATGGCTCTGCAATCATCACATAAGGGTCATTGTTGGTAGTCTGCACATCCACGAAGAACGAAGACTGATCCACATCGTCACCTACTGTGACTGTAATCACATTGTCTGAAGGAGCGACATCAGATGTCGTATGCCATACGTAGGCAGGTTCGCCGGTAAGATGGCAGTCTTCGTCCCACTTGCAGGCGAAGACAATGTACTCTGTCAGCGCGAGACATTCAAACTGGCTGTTGACCTGGTTGATGTCGCTGTACCACTCGTAGTACTCTGCGCGTGTGGTTATGTCCTGATACTCAAGAAGATCCTGGATATCCCATTCGATATATGCCTGGAAGACTGCCATAGGATCGTCGCCGTGTACGGCTGCATATTCCTCATATGTCGGTCTGTCCATAAGGTTCCAATAGTAGTTGACTCCATCGTGGGACGGAGTGACTGTGATGTCCATAATATTGTCGGTCTCAGTCACATCCACAGTCAGTGAGATAGGGCCCTCATACGGAGGCTGGGTTCTCGCAGCTGCCGAATAGACCTCTGTCGTACGCTCGCCCTCTGGAGTGATTCCGTAGACATACACGACATAGTCCGAATCCGGATCCAGCCCCTTATACTGGAGGTTCTCGTAAGAGCCCTTGTTGAGAATGGTCTTAAGGTACTCAGGTACTGAAATGTTCTGATTCTGAGCCTCAAGAGAGTAGTAAGACAAGTCTTCCTGGAAGATCTGCTCGTCAGAAGTCATAGAGTCAAACCACTCCTTGCCGACAACCTGACCTACCCAGGTGAGGTCGTCTGATGATGTGATCACGCTGAAAGAGACCGAAGTAGACTCTGTTCCGTTTACAGTAAGGACTATCGGAGCGTTCCAAGCCGCCTGAGAGACTTCTACAAGTACATCTTCCAGTCCGGGATAAGTGACGGTAAGGGTAGCCTTACGCTCTGCTCCCGACTCGTTCTTAGTTGCCGACACCTCTATCAGCTTTGCTTTCAATGTGCTGACTGTCAGCCAATCAGCATCATAGGACACATAGATTTCCTCCGGATCTGCAACATTCTGCACCTGGTAGACGATCTTCTGCATCGAACCTTCTGCCGAAAGCTGCACTGCAGTGGTCGAAAGCTGCAGAGACGGCTCCCATTTTCCGGCTTCTTCCACACAAGCTGCAGCAAGGAACACCGAAGCTGCAGCAAGAATATATGATAATATCTTTTTCATTCTCTTACTTATAGTCATATGTTACAGTCTCACCGATCTGGCAGAGGGCGCAGTTGGCGACATCGTAGTTGCCGTTCTCATCCGCAGCAGTCACCATCACAAGGACCTTGCAGTTCTCGGCCACCCATTCTTCTTCAAGAGGAAGCACAAGCACCTTTGAAGCCTTGTCACCCTTGGCCAATGAGCCAAGTTTCTCTCCGGCAAACGAAAGCTGAGAAATCTGACCTGCAGCATATCTGAGTGCATTGTGGTGAGTGTTGTGCCAAGACTCGTACATTCCGGCCTGAAGGGCATAGATTTCATCCTCAAGGAGCCAAGCCGCCACTCGGTAATTGTTTGCCTGAGCTGCCTTGACTTCCACATTCACAAGGACGTCTTTTCCGGACAACTCAGCTGCCGCAGCTATACCGGCATCAGCAGTATCCTTCTTAAGAAGGTCTATCTGGGCCTTGATATCAGCCGGGTCAGTACCGACAGAATTTGTTGTCAGGTTGAATGTCAACATAGGATAAAGACCGGATATATTATAGGCCATAGAAAGGTCGCGTGCCGCTTCCGAATAGGCCGGGTCGGCTTCGCCTCCGTTGTAAGAATGTGATGCAACGTGATGATACAGACCATTATATGCCTCATCCTCCGAGAGCTTCTTCAGACTCTCCATCATTCTTGGACAGTTTGAGCAAGTCGCTCCCGTATGCTGGACGAGCAGCATCCTGTGTCTGAATGAAAGGCTTCCCTCCTGCGGATCGGCAGGAAGTTCAGGGACGTCATTTATGGCTGTCACCTTCACTTCTTCCGACACCGCGAGGCCGTATACGGCATAAAAAATATACTCACCTTCAGCCTCAGTAGTAAAGACGTTGGAAGCCAGAGGAGTCCTT
>JAEIGA010000999.1_pt1 | contig 42571 bp, 24 predicted proteins | sample 9270691 | NCBI WGS metagenome assembly JAEIGA01 (sample SAMN17057246, study PRJNA624740) | gut metagenome | biome: biome; isolation source: fecal sample | host: Bos grunniens | place: China: Xizang | collected 2019 | reverse complement strand
AGATAGTCGAAGACTAATTCTATCTGATCTTCGTTCAAGTTCATGCCCGAAAAATATGTTCTCACTTCGTCAACGGTAATCTGATTTCCCTTCTCGCGAACTACAGTCACCAAATCATTTAGTTTCTTTAAAAATTCTGTCTTGCCTTTCATGTGCACCTCCACGCGCTTCGTTTGTGCCTCTATTATGTCACAATTACTGTCTGATATCCAGCCCTTTTTAATCTTCGTTCCAATCTGCTTGCCTCATCAATGGTTCGGAAGTCTCCTACGCGTACACGGAAGTACCCGTCGCCTCTCTCGATTCGCGCAGGGAAATCCATTTCCATCAGCTCTTCCTGCAAATCTTCGGCGTAATTGCGGTTACGGAAAGCCCCTACCTGTACGGAATATCTGGATTCCAATGTTTCGGGCTGAACAGAGATGGTTTCAATAATACCATCTGCAATTGCCTGTGCAATTGCTTGGAAATTCGCATCAAAAAGCATATTGTCGGTATCGGAATTGATAAATCCTGCTTCTACAAGCACTGCAGGCATCTTAGTACGTCTGAGTACAATGAGATTTGGTCTTGCCTTTACACCCAAGTCTACGAACCCGACAGTTTCCAATTGAGCATTGATGTTCTGCGCCATCTCATACTTCACGCCTGATAAATCATAGACTAGACTCTCTACTCCCGAAACAACATTGTCTTCCGGAAAAGAATTTCTATGAATGGAAACAAAATAATCTACATCTGCTTCATTTGCAAGTTCCGCCTTTTGAAGCGGTGTTTGATATACGTCGGTTGTTCTTGTATATAGCACATCAATTCCATTGTTTTGCAAGATAGGACCAATGGCCAAAACGAGTGCGAGTGCATCGTCTTTTTCCTGTCTTCCTTCGTAAACTGCCCCGGGATTCACCCCACCGTGGCCGGCATCTAACATTACTGTAACAGGCATAAAAATCCCCCTGATATCATGCTTTCATAATAACATATGCATCAGGGGATTTTTTGTTCTTTATTTACGTTCTGCAATATATTTTTCTACAAGTTCTGCCGCGTCCTCTACACATTTCTGACAGCTCACTCTCTGAACTCCATTCTCAACTGACTTCAAATCTCTGCAGAAAATCGAACCATTTTCTTCTTCAAATTTTTCGGCCACATCGCGAATGCTTGCATAAGTATCCATCTTGGTCTTTCTCGGATTGTCCTTTTTACCTGCACTGTTATGCATACCAATTGCCATATACATACCTGTCACTGCACCACATGTATTGAGAAGACCTCCCATACCCGCTCCAAAGCCTTCGGTCACTTTAAAAATATCATCATCTGCAATACTATACTCTTCGCAATATGCACAGATTACTGACTGACAGCAATTATATCCCTTCTCCGCAAAATTTGTTGCTGCTTTCTCTTTAATTCCCATGTGTACGTCCTCCTATTGTATCTTAATAACTTTTCGGTCATATGTTACGAGTCCATTTACTTCTTCCTCGATATCAGAAAGCTGCGTGTATACCACGCCGCTCAACCCTTTTTCAATTAGCGGAAGCACCTGTCCTTCGTACAGTTCTTTATAAGCCCTGGAAAGTTCCTCCGTTGTATCAAATTTCTTATATCCGAACATTCTCTCTACACTAGAATGGCCTTTTACATGGCAGGCATATCCGCCATATTCTGATATCACAAATGCACGTTTATCATCCTTCTCCACTCTAAGTTTACGGAAATAATTATGTACACTGTTGAAATCTCCCGCCTTCTGGTCAAACCATCCGCTTGCATGGTCCACCGTTCTCGTAGAATCCTGCAACTTCACATCATTTGCAATGCGCTCCGCATCAAACTGTCCCCAGGCCTCATTAAATGGCACCCATGTGGAAATGGACGGAACATTGTACAAATACTCTACCGTCTGTCTGCACTCCTCTTCCCATGCGCAGCGCCCTTCTTCTGATTTTCTCGAAAACATATGATAAAGATTATCTTTTATCTTTCTGCCCAAAAATGGTAACGCAGTCGGCATATAACATACCCAAGGCATATTGTATGTCGTGCCACCGTTCACCATATCCTGCCACACAATCATTCCAAGACGGTCACAGTGATAATACCAGCGTAGCGGTTCTATCTTAATGTGCTTTCGAATCATATTGAATCCTGTTTTCTTCGCAAGTTTAATATCGTATACAAACGCCTCGTCGCACGGTGCGGTCATAAGACCATCCGGCCAATATCCCTGGTCAAGAACTCCATTCAAGAAGTATGGCTTATGATTCAGGCAGAATCTTGGAATGCCTTTTTCATCCTTTTCGATGGTGAATGAGCGCATCGCAAAATAGCTGCGAATCATGTCCTCTCCCGCTTTCAAGGTGAAGTAGTATAAATTTGGTTCTTCCGGACTCCAAGGTTTGAATACGCCATCTGCAAAATGTGCACTAATCGTTGTTACCCATTCACTTTCGCATTGTTGTGTCGAAACTTCATTCATCATTTCTGCATCCTGCACTTCGAAACGAATTGCCTCAATTCGTGCATCACTTCTCAGTTCTATCGTCACACATGCTTGATCGTAGTCCGGTATGATTTTCATTTTCTTCACATAGTTTTCCGGCACCCATTCATACCAAACGCTCTGCCAGATTCCACTCTGAGCCGTGTAGAACATACCGCCACGCTTCAAAGTCTGCTTACCTCTCGTATGATAAGAGGTATCACTGTCATCCAGCACACGAACCTGTAGAACACATTCATTTTCACTCACATAATCTGTAATATCAATTTCGAATGGCAGATACCCACCATAATGTTTAGCCACCTCATGACCATTGATATATACAGTCGCCTGTTGGTCCACCGCATCAAAATGTAAGATGCATTTCTCGCTCTTCTCTTTTCTCTGACACTCTTCTTCGGTAAAGAATAGCACCTTCTGATACCACAGGTACTCCTGCGGTTGCAACTGTCTCTCCACACTGGAAAGCAATGTTTCCGGTGAAAATGGCACCAAAATCTTTCCCTGACTCTCAAACGCACCTTCCTCGGATTGTGGAACAATTGCGTAGTCCCACTCACCATGAAGCATGTGATATTGTTCCCTTTGCATCTGTGGACGCGGATATTCCTGCCACACATTACTCTTATCCAAGTTCTCACCCCAAGGTGTATAGAGTGGAATCAGCGTATCATCCACATGTTCCTTGTGTATATTTGCCAATGCATCCTTAATTCGCATCTTTACGTTCCCTCTTTCTTATCACTCTCTGTACTACTTTTGCGATTACAAATATGATTGCCACAAGAAGTGCTACTACTAAAAGAACAATTCCTAGCACCATAAAGAAGAATTTGTTCGGATTCTTTAGCAAATCTCCAACCTTCTTGCTGTCCTCCACAACTTTTCTTCCTTCCTTAGTCGCATATTTTTGCGGCACATTTCCAATTCCGTCTCCGTCTGTATCTTCAAAGGATGACATATACTCCGCAATCGCAGCCCATGCCTTCAGTTCTTTTCCTTCTCCCGTCAAAATCACTGCATCTTCATAGTTCTCTACCGGTGTTCCGTCTGCAAACTTCGGTACAACAGAGAGTAATCCATATGATAAATCAGTCACTCCTCCAAGCATTTGTGAAGTGTAAAAATCAGTCACGACACGGTACAGTTTATCATCTTCGATTTCCACACGTTTCTCATTCACATCACACAGATACACATCTGTCACCTTATTAAGAATCATACGGTTTGGATTGTAATCCCAGTATAAGCCGTCTGTATAAAGCCTTGCTGATGACATAAAACCGGAAATGCTCGCATCAATCTCTGCCGCTATCTTGAGTTCTGCCCCTGTTAAATAAATGCTGATAAGCGGATACCCTGCGATTCCATCCTTGCCGATTCCAAGTGAAAATGAATTGAATACATTTTCTGTTGTGACATTTCCTTTTGCATAGGTGTCACGAATCACACCTGCAGGCACAACCGCCACATCCACAGGTCTTGTATCTGTGGCATCAAACTTCGCCACGGAATAAGTATAAGCATCCGCCATAATACTTCCCAGATTCATCTCCGTGTGTTTGCTGCCAACATCTCCGCTGGTTGCAAATTCAATGTCATTTGTACAAAGAACTTGTTCTGCGGTATAACCGAATTGCTCGAGATACTTGCTGTCAACCTGCTCCATAAATGAATCTACCTTCGCCTGAGCTTCTGCATCCTCTTTCACGTCTTTATCCACAAGAATAAGCTCGTAATCATCCAGTTCCCATCTGCCGTCTTTCTTCTGCTCCATAGAAAGGCTACCCAAGTATTTTCCATATTCTCCTGCAGATACAATATACGTATCACCATGTCTGATTGGCTTGTCCAGTTTCGTATGCGTATGTCCGCTGATGATGAGGTCAACCTCCGGCACATTCTTTGCCAGAATCTCATCTTCCGATTTGGCTTCATCATCCCACGTACCACTATGCGAAACGCAAGCAATCATATCTACATCTTCTTTTTCTTGAATCGTTGCAACCGTTTCCTTTAACGCCACAACAGGACTTTTAAACTTCAGTGGACAATTTGGAACACAGTCCAAGCAATCCTCTCCGAATATCCCTGTGACTGCAATCTTTACATCATTTTTCTCTACAACGACATATTCTTTAACACCGTAATTAGCAAAGGCCTCCTTTAAGAGTTTCTGGTCTTCTGTCAGACCAGCTTCCTCCATTGCCTTCCAATCAACGTTACACACCACCATTGTAGGCAATCTGTCTCCACTTGCCACTGCTCTGTTTAACATATTTGCAAGGCCTTTTGCTTTATAATCAAACTCATGATTACCTAAAGTAGTGACATCCATACCAAGTTCGCCAAGCATACGTATCTCAGATGCCTCCTCCTCGTACATAACTTGAATCAATGTTCCCATCGAAAAATCGCCACCATCCAAAACGAGTGTATCCGGATTATCCTCTTTTTGCTCATTAATCAAAGTCTTAATCTTCGCAAAACCACCCAGGACCTGCGTTTTCTCATCTTCTACTGTCGCAAATTCATTGAGATGGGAGTGCGTGTCATGAAGAAACATCACGTCAACTTCCTTCTCCTTAGAATCCGCCAGACCTGTCATTGCAAAGCATGCTGCGACTGCCATAATTGTAACCAATGCAACTATGCAAAATCTCTTTTTCATCAATCTACTCCGTTTCTATATTATTTCTAATATAACCTTTTTTCTATATTCTCCTTTAATGATACCTCTTTTCTGATATATCGTCAATGACGTGCTCTTTTATAAAATTACATTGTTAAAAAGGTTTACTTTACCGCCAAAATATATTAAAATGAATCTGTATGTAAAAACGAAAATTTAACAAAGGAGACGTAATTATGAGTATTTCACCATTACAAAAAGTAAGATATGAGTATGCTCCGAAGCTTCCTGGAATGCTTAGAAGCGGCATTGCAGATATTTGCGTAAAAGAAGGTGCAGAGACTCAAAGCGTAGCTGATCAAGAAAAAATCAAAGCTCTTTTCCCAAATACTTATGGTAAGAAGGAAATCACTTTCCAAAAAGGTGCTAACACATCTGAAGCTAAGAAACAGGTTGTAGGTGTAATCCTTTCCGGCGGACAGGCTCCGGGTGGCCACAACGTTATCTGTGGATTGTACGATGCTTTGAAAGCAACAAACAAAGACAATGTTCTTTATGGTTTTAAAGGCGGTCCAAGCGGACTTATCGAAGATGATTACTTAATCTTTGATGACGAATACATCAACCAATACAGAAACACAGGTGGTTTTGACATCATCGGTTCTGGTAGAACAAAATTAGAGACAAAAGAACAATTCGCTGTTGTTGCTGAAGTATGTAAAAAACACGGCATCACAGCAATCGTAATCATCGGTGGAGATGATTCTAATACAAACGCAGCTGTACTTGCTGAATACTTCGCAGCAAACAACACTGGCGTTCAGGTAATCGGATGTCCTAAGACAATCGACGGTGACCTTAAGAACGAAGATATTGAATGTTCATTCGGTTTCGATACAGCTACAAAGACATATAGCGAAATCATCGGAAATATCGAAAGAGATTCAAACTCTGCTAAAAAGTACTGGCACTTTGTAAAAGTTATGGGACGTTCTGCTTCTCACGTTGCTTTGGAATGTGCTCTTCAGACACAACCAAACGTATGCCTCATCTCAGAAGAAGTTGCAGAAAAGAAAATGTCTCTTGCACAGATTACAAACTACATCGCTGATTCAGTAGCAGCAAGAGCTGCTAAGGGAATGAACTTCGGTGTAGCTATCATTCCTGAAGGTGTTGTAGAATTCATTCCTGAATTCTCTGTACTTATCCAAGAAATCAATGAACTTCTTGCAGGAAGCAAAGCAGATGAATTCAACGCACTTGGAACATGGGCAGAAAAATATGCATTTATCGAAAATGGTCTTACAAAAGAATCTATGGCTGTATTTGCTCTTCTTCCAGAAGCAATCCAACAACAGTTATTCTTAGAGAGAGACCCACACGGAAACGTACAGGTATCTTTGATTGAGTCAGAAAAACTGTTCTCTGCTCTTGTAAAAGATAATTTAGCAGCTAGAAAAGTGGCTGGTACATACAATGGCAAGTTTGGTGCACTTCACCACTTCTTAGGATACGAAGGAAGATGTGCTTTCCCTTCAAACTTTGATTCAGACTACTGCTACTCATTAGGATACAATGCATTTATGTTAATCCAATACGGTTACAACGGTTACTTGTCAAAAATCTCTAACCTTTCTAGCCCAGCTAGTGAATGGGTTGCAGGTGGTATGCCAATCACAAAGATGATGAACATCGAAAGAAGACACGGCGAAGACAAACCGGTAATCAAAAAAGCGCTTGTAGAACTTGATGGTGCTCCATTCAAATACTTTGAAGCTCACCGTGAAGAATGGGCTGAAAACACATGCTTCGTATATCCAGGTGCTATCCAGTACTACGGACCAACAGAAGTTTGTGATGCTACAACAATTACACTTGCACTTGAGCAGGCGAAATAATTGTTGAGATAAGAAAAAATGAACTCCAGTGAATTATTTCACTGGAGTTTTTTATTGCACTACCGATAAGCAGACTGCCACTCGGAAACACACGTGTTTCCTCGTGCCCGTTGCACCTTCTCTGTGGTATATTCCCCTTGTGTTTAATTTGTTATTCTATCGAATCATCTTGATGCAAATCTGATTCTCCAATTCGCATCCACTTTCTAAAGAAATCAAACTAGGCTGCGTTTCTAGTTCTTCCACAATTCCTTTTCTCGACGGCAACGAAGACCATGGTTCAATGCACACATATGGTGCATCAGTTCTAGGCATATGCCATATACCCAAATACTTCATATCAGGATATGCAACGCATATTCCCTTATTACTCTTTTTTGATGCCAGTGTAACACTTTGTGCCATGTCAGTTAATACAATGGCATCGTCATCAAATAGATTATGCGTCAACGGAAGTTTTACACCTTCCTCCAGTGGGAACTCTGACAACTGGCCTGTCACAAAACAGTCTTCGGAAAAGCATACTCGCTTTACATTTCTGTTAGCGTCAAATTCAAGGTAATAATCTTCAAATGCCGCATCTTTTTCAAATGGCACATTAAATCCCGGATGCCCACCTACACCAAAATACATTGTTTTGTTATCATCATTGCGAACGTAATAGATAATATTGATTTTACTACCTTCTAGTTTGTAAATAACAGAAAAACAAAACTTATACGGATACTGTGCATAAGTCTCTTCTGTATAATTGAGTGAAAAGACAATATGACTATCTGAAATCTGCTCTACTTTAAAAATCATATCTTTGACAAATCCATGTATATCCATGTGATAAGTTATTCCGTTGAGCATATATTGCCCTTTCGTCATTCGTGCTATATATGGAAATAGATTTGGTGCTCTATCACCCCAATACTTCTCATCACCTTGCCACAAGTATTCTGTATTATCACTATCCTTGATAGACCAAAGTGTTGCACCTTTCTCATGTATCCTGACTGTTAAATACTCGTTTTGAATCGTATATAACATTATTGATCCAACCTTTCCTTTATTTCTTCAATAGTTGGCATTGCAGGAATCGCGCCTCGCTTTTCCACACACAAACCGGCTACTGCATTTCCATATTTTGCAAAATCCACAACCTCTTCTAAACTGATTTCTGATGGTTTCTTTTCGGATTCTAATAAACAGTTCAAGAATCCACCCCAGAAGGAATCCCCTGCTCCAGTTGTATCCACCATCTCAGCTTTAAATCCCGGAACAACCACACTTCCTTCTTTTGTACATACGAGAGCTCCATCTGGATTTTGCTCAAACACTCTCTGTCCTGCTTCTGATTTGCCACACGGAGTAAAATCAATTAATATTTCGCCTAATGCTGTCACATCAATCACCTACTTTGCTACAGGATACTCATTACAAAGCAATCTATATGGTGCTTCATCTTCCTCAATCTCTGGGAATCTTCCTACCGGTGGATTGAAACGGTTATCTGTATTATCATCATTACACTGGCTTACTTCGCCAAGTAGTACCGGACCAGTACCTTCTTCCACCGCAAAATCATGATACAGGAATTGCTGCACATGAATACTTTCTCCCGGTGTCAGACGAATCTGAGTTCCCGCAGGAACTGTGTATGTTCTGCCATCTGTATGTACGGTTACGTCTGATTCGTAATCAATTTCCTCATTTTCCAAAGAATTGTAAACACGAATCAAAACATTTCCTCCACCACGATTGATGATATCCTCTGTCTTATACCAATGAAAATGATTTGGTGCATACTGTCCTTCTTTCAAATATAAAAGTTTCTCTGCATACACCTTCGGATATTTATCTTCCATTGCACGGTTACCATTACGGATTGTGATTAAAGAAAAACCAAATTTGTCAAAATTATTCATTCCGTAATCCGTAATATCCCATCCAAGCATACAGTCACGAACTTCATCATACTCGTGACCAATTTTTTGCCATTCTTCGGGAGTAAAATGACAGAATGGTGGTAAATAGCAATGATACTTTTCACACATTGCTTCTAGTTCTTTTAATGCTTTATTAATTTCTGAACGTTTCATTTGTGATCCTCCTGCTAAAAATGTTTTCTCTTTTCTTCGAATTGAATCATTGCCTCACCTCAACGATCTTACCTATCTATCACCTTTATATTTTTGTATGGCTTTTCATATCCATCATGTACAATATGAGACTTTAACTGTCCCGATTCGTCTACCTCAAAATGATATTGATGATAACAACCTTCGCGATATGCAAAATCTTCTCCATTGTCCAAATAGTGTTCACAACTTCCCACTCCCGGATAGATATCTAGCCATATTGTATCTACTTCTTTTTCGCCAATATAACTCATTTCCTCTTGAACCGGTATGATACTTCCGGCTTTTACATAAATCGGGCAAACATCCAGCGGTGCTTCTCTGATGAATCTTGTAGGTCCCACAATCTTTTCCCTAGTCCAATAATCATACCATTCTCCTTCAGGGAGATAAACCATACGACAGTCCACACCCGGATGAACCACTGGCGCAACCAATATCTTATCTCCCAGCATAAACTCATCATTACAAGTTCTCGCCACCATATCCTTTTCATAATGGTACACCAATGGCCTGAAAATCGGTGCTCCTGTCCTTTCTCCTTCAAAGAATAAATCATAAATATAAGGAATCAGTCGATAACGAAGTTTTACATATTTTCTATAAATATTCAGCACCTCTTCTCCAAACATCCATGGTTCTTGTCTACGATACCCCACTTCTGAATGGTTGCGGAACAATGGACTAAATGCTCCTACCTGTATCCATCTCGCCATCAGTTCTGGTGTTGGTTCGCCACTGAAACCACCTATATCGGTTCCAACAAATGGCATTCCTGATAATCCCAAGTTACAAAGCTGTGGAATCGCCATCTGCAAATGAGCCCACATGCTATGATTATCTCCGGTCCATCCGGTTGCATATTTTTGGCTGCCCGCATAGCATGCTCTTGTAATTACAAATGGTCTGCGTCCATCTATTTTTTTCATTCCTTCATAAGTAGCCTTTGACATCAGATGACCATATGCATTATGAATCTCACCATGCGTCACTTTTCGGTCTTCATCTGTAAAAATCACATCATCTGGAATTGGCCCCTTAAATCCATGTGGTTCATTCATATCATTCCAAATCCCACGAATGCTTTTGTCTACCAGGAACTTCATATGATTTCCCCACCATTCTCGCACTTCTGGATTTCCAAAATCCGGAAAAGCAGCGTCCCCCGGCCATACTGCATTGATATAAACTTCACCTTCCGGCGTCATACCAAAATAGCCGTTCTTAACACCTTCTTCGTAAATATGATATCCTTCCTCCTGCTTTACACCAGGGTCATTGATTACTACCAACTTGTATCCCTGCTCTGATAATTGATGCAAAAATGTATCCGGGTCATTATGGTAATGTTCCTGATTCCAAGTAAATACCTTGAAATTTTGCATGTAGTCAATGTCAAAATGAATAGCATCACACGGAATATCACTCTCTCTCAGTTTGTCAGCGACTTCCTGTACATCCTCTTGCGTAATATACCCCCATCTTGACTGATGATATCCCAACGTCCATTTTTGTGGAAGAGGACATGTTCCAGTTAAGTAAGTATATTTTTGCAATACTTCCGGTATGGATTTTCCTGCTATATAATAATAATCCAAATTTCCATCTACGGCTCCAAACGAAAAATAATCTTCGGATTCTTGCCCCATATTAAAGAAACTTTTCCAAGTAGTATCTAAAAATATACCATATACATGCTCCTCGGTAAGCGTAATAAAAAATGGTAAATCCTTATACATTACTTTAAAACTATCCACCTGTGGCGCCGGATTATCTGTATTCCACATGATATAATCATAGTGGCTCTTATCTAAGAAACCTGTTTTGTCCCCCAGTCCGTAGAAATGCTCGCTTCCCTGCATTTTCTTTAAAACAGAGAATGCATAGTCGTTTTCCTCTTTCAGTTTATGACCTTCTGCTGCCAAGAGTTTTTTCTGTCCTTCGCTGATTTTATCAAGAGGCTTTGCTTCTCCTCTGTAATCCACACAAACTTCTTTTCCATCTTTGTCAAAGAAATCTACATAAAAACCGTCTGCTATACGAACCAAAACTTCTTGTGTTGCAATCCACAGACCGTCTTCTTTTTTATCCACTTTCACTTTCGTAGCAACCTTTTTTTCTCCCTCGATTGCCTTGGAGTGGTGATTGTTATTTTGAAAACCGCAAAATACATTTATAATTGCCGGAGTAATGACTTCAATTCTTGCCTCTACCCCTTCAAAATCCAGGTAGACATATTGTCCTTGCAATTTATAATTGCTTAATTTTCCAAATTTCATTTTATATCTCGGGTTTCCCCTCTCCTTTCTTGCCTGACATATTATTAAAAGTAGAGCTTAAATGACTTAATCTCAAAAGGTTTCATGACAAATTTTGCACATGCTCCTTCTGTTTTTTCTCCACAAGTATGTTCCAGCAGGTTACATGGTACAATGGATTGCACTGGATAATCCGAAGTCAATGTTACCTCTTGTCTTCCACCACGACATTCGTGCAATCTCACAACAAGACATGGTTCATCCTCTGCCTTTTTAACAGCATCAATGAGAACACTGTCTGAATCTACAGAAACAATCCTTCTGCTGTCTCTGAATACTCCGTCAATAATCTGTGCCGGAAGATTCAATCGATTCGCTTCCTCAATCGTCCCACCTTCGGTAACTGCTCCAACATGCGGATACAATGAATAAGTAAACTCATGTTCTCCCATATCTGCATGTGTATCTGGATGTTTCGGACTACGCAAGAGACTCAGTCTCATCACGCCATCTTTGATTCCATATCCATATTTGCAGTCATTCATGAGACTCACTCCATAACCTGTTTCAGAGATGTCGCCCCATTTGTGTCCACAGACTTCAAATTTCGCCCAATCCCAGCTATTGTTCCAGTGTGTTGGTCGTTCTACATGGCCAAACTGAATATCATACGTAGCCTTTGTTGTACGAATATCTGTATAAAACGCCACCTTTAACAGTTTGTTTCTCTCATGCCAGTCTGCATGTGTTTTAAAATCAATTCGTTTCGAATCTTTGTAAACAATCATATCTTGTATAAATACAGATTTGTGATACTCATAACAGAATCGGATTACCGCTTTCAACGAACCATTCTCGATTACTTCCGGCTTATTCTTTACCTTTAATTTCTGCATTTTTTCAAAATGATAAAGTTCAATATCCCATGCGTCGTTCTCAAATGGTTTGTCCTCGTAAACCTCCAGTACATTTCCTTCTTGTCCTTCTTTGAGGATATTACGATTTGCATCTTTATCATAAATCTGTGTCAATTGCCCTGCTTCGCTCCATCTAATTTGGTAGAAAGGAGTTTCCAGACTATTTTCTACCACTACAAATGAAGGCTGTTGATTCTCTTCTTTTTGTGGATTAAAGATAATATTTACTGCTGCAAATGGTTTTACATCTACCAACACTTCATATCCATCCTCACATTTCTGTGCTTCCATGCGATTTCCTTCTGAGTCAGTAAATATGCCTTCCACAGTCTCCGGAATTCTTACTAATTCCTTTCCTCCGAAACTGTTCGTAGAATAAACGCTATATGTATGTTCTTTTTTCTCTACGAGTACGCCTAATGCCTTGTCTTTCACAACATCTGCCTTTGCCTCAGCCTTCGGATAATTTACACGGGAATCCTCATATACCTCTCTGATAGAAGAACCTGGAATGATATCATGGAACTGATGTAAGAGCACGCATTCCCAAGCATCATGAAGTTCTTGCTGTGCATATTCGCCGCCCAAGACATATGCTACAGAAGAAAGCCATTCTATCTGCGCCAGCTTGTTTTCCATATAGCGATTCATCTTCTTATTATATCCTTGCGTCGTATAAGTGCCTCTATGACGCTCTAGGTATAGTTCTCCATCCCATGTGTGAATATAACGGTCTGTATGCTCCACATTGTCGTGTATTTTTTTGAAGAAATCTCCCGCTTTGGTCTGTTTCACATTCGGAAGTCCCGGCAATTTATCCATAACACGACGCATTTCAAGCATTTCACGTGTCACTCCACCGCCACCATCTCCATATCCATAAGAAATAAGTGTATCACGGCTCAAGGAGCGATTCTTGAATTTTGTCCAGCTTCCAATTACGGTTCTTGGAGACACAAATCCATTATAAGTAGAAAATCGTTGTCCAAATTCATGCCCTACTTCCGGTGTGTCGATAAAATATGTCAAAATCTCTGTTCCATCAATTCCTTTCCATTTAAATAAGTCATCTGGAATTGTGTTGTATTGATTCCAACTGATTTTCGTTGTCATGAAAGTATCTAACTCACATTGTTTTAAAATCTGAGGTAATGCCCAACTGTATCCAAACACATCAGGCAACCACAAATACTCACATTTCTTTCCAAATTCCTGTTCAAAGAAGCGTGTCCCATGAAGGAATTGACGCACTAAAGCTTCACCGGAAGACAGATTACAGTCGGCCTCTACCCACATACCGCCGTCTGCTTCCCATTTTCCTTCTGCCACTTTTTCTTTGATACGTGCATAAATTTCGGGACAATCTTCTTTGATATATTTATATAACTGTGGTTGAGATTGTAGGAAAATATATTCATCATACTGTTCCATAAGACGTAACACCGTTGAAAAGGAACGCTGTGCTTTTTCTCTGGTGTGTTTCAATCTCCAAAGCCATGCAACATCAATATGTGTATGCCCCACTACATTCACAGTGACATCTGTGTGTTTCTCCAACTGGTCTAACTCTGCCATCAAAATGGCATGTGCTTCTTCTACCGTCTCATAAAAGGATTCGCCATCCCAGTCAATAACATGGAATGCGCGATCCAGTGCTGATGCAAGATTCTCATAATGCTCATCTGTTTTATTTAAATATTCTAAAGTCTCTATGATTGCACGCGCGAAAAAATACAGTTCATCTGTTTTCTTATGTAAATATGCGAAATGCGCCATCTTGCAACGATGATAGAAGGTGCGGTGTTCGCCACCGCCCTCCAATCCTGTCCAAAGCATAAAGGTGAGTGTTGCAGTTTTTCCTTCCATACCTTGAAACATTACTTCCTGATGATTTGTATCAACCCCCTGATATGGGTGTTGATCTACATATAGCAGAGATTCAAAACCACAATTGTATCCGGCTCCCGTCTCTCCAAAGTCAAATAACCCGACCACTTCACAATCTTTTCTTGCTTTCGGAATAGTCACCTCTTTTTCTAGCCAAAGATAACGGTCTCTTCCTATAAAGGAATCATTTAAGTCAAATAATTCACCTTCAATTTTTTCAGGAATGCTAACATTGCTTTCATCCGCTGATAATTGTCCTTCCATTGCTGTAAAAGGTGCAACGCAAGTGTGTCCAAAGTATCGTTTTGCTCCAAGTTCGGCTACACTTCTTCGAAATTTAGCTTCCGTAAAAAACATATTATTTCCTCTCACTTCTTGATTTTTTATTTTTTTGTTGATGTTGCGTATACATCATCAATCATCATTTCTAATTCCGAATTCGGGTTTGTCGTAAACATACGGAAATAGTTTATGGAAGCCAAATTCGGTGTTCCTGTTACATGTGCATCTTTCAAAGGTAACCAGAGTTCATTCCAGCCCGAACTCAAATTCTTCTTGTTGATGACCCATTCATACTCGTTCACGTTACAAGTGCCTGAACTTGATAACTCGAAATTCACATTGGTTGTCAGATAATCCTTTTCATTGATGTATAACCACACATGTACATATCCATCCTTAAAGTTTGAGATATCTACTGCTGTGTTAAATCTTCCATAAATACCCACCGCCGGATTTTTCGCTTTTAATGCATAACTTCCTTGTTTGCAATCCTTTGACAATTTCATATTAAAGGAATCACTAAAGTAACAGGTGCAGTCAGCCATCAGAATGTCGCCGACATACAATCTCTCACCGCAGGCAGTTCTGTCTCCACCATTGGTATTGCTTGTCGCATATACATCATCCAAAATAGTCACTAATTTTGCATTTCTTCCAACTGTAAACATGCGGAAATAATTGATTGCACTAAGATTTGGTGTTCCTGTCTTTTGTGCATCCTCAATTGATAAATAAATTTCATTCCAACCATTTTCCAGTTCAGAAGCAGCTATAAACCACTCATATTCATCTACGTCACATGCGCCGGCACTTGACAGCTCAAAATTCACAGTATTTGTCAAGAGCGATGCCTTGTTCACATACAGTGACAAGTGTATATATCCATTTGCGTATGCTGCTATGTTTACAGGATTTCTTAGTACAGCTTCGCCTAGGGATTCTGTTGTGCCAACTGCCTTTAAAGCACCTGTGCCTTCTACAAACTCTCGTCCTTCTGAGGTAACTGCCATGTTTGCAAACGCCCTGAAATCAGATGTTGTATTACCACTCACAATCATTTTTCCATACTTTGATTCTGTCTCAACTGCACCGTTATCTACATTTTGCCCTGCATAAACATTATCTAAAATCGTTACCAACTCTGCATTGCGTTCTACTGTATACAGACGGAAGAAATTGATTTCTTTTAAGTTCGGTGAACCGGTCTTATTTGCATCTGCAAATGACAAATACAAATCATTCCAGCCATTTTTGAGTTTTTCTTTTCCAATTGGCCATTCATATTCATCTGCATCAAATGATCCGGAACTTGATAACTCGAAGTTGATGCTTTCTTTTATCTTTGAAACGTCATTTACATATAACGATATATGTACCTGTCCATCTTTATATACTGAGATATCCACTGCCTTTTTAAGTACACCTTTACCGAGATTTTCCTCAGCTCCTGCTGTCTTTAAAGCACCTGTTCCTTCTACATATTCATTTTTCGCAGTTGTAACCTTCATATCACCCAAGGTACTGAAAATATTCACTGTATTACAACTCATAATCATTTTGCCATATGGAGACTCCGTCTCCTTATAAGCATCCGAAGCTCCATCCATGGTTGCATATACATTATCAAAGATTGTAACTAAACCTTGTTTCTGATTTAATGTAAATATACGGAAATAATCAATTGCCTTTAAGTTTGGCTTTCCTGTTACGTTTGCTTCGCTAAATGGCAGCCAAATTTCATTCCAACCATTCGACAAAGAAGCATTGCTGATTACCCACTGATATTCATCTTTATCGCATGTACCAGAACTTGACAACTCAAAATTCAACACTTCAGACAATAGTGAAGTATCATTCACATAAAGTGACAAATGGACATATCCTTTTGCATAATCTGAAATATTTACTGGATTTGCAAAAATTCCTTGTCCCAATGATTCTTGAAAACCTTCCGTTTTGAATGCGCCTGTGCCTTCTACATATTCGCCTTTTGTCGTAGTCACCTTTACATTGCCTAAAGCTTTGAAAATATTCACTGTATTACAGCTCATAATCATCTTTCCGTTTTTGGCAGCTGTTTCTTTCCATTCATCCGGCTCTACAGGCTTTAAATCACTGCTATCAGGTGCAAAAACCACACCTTCCGTCTCACTTGCATAAACATCATCAAGAATAACCGTTACTCCCATCTTTGGCTCTACGCTATATACACGGAAATAGTTAATTGCAGAAAGTTCTGGCATCCCTGTTATCGTAGCATCCGGTATAGACAGATAAAATTCATTCCAGCCATTCTCCATTTTTGAAATAGGAATTGCCCATTGCAGTTCATCTGCATCGCAATTTCCCATACTTGTTAATTCAAGAGTGATTGCATCTGACAGACAAGTAATATCTCCTACGTATAAGGAAATGTGAACGCTTCCCTTTTTATACGCAGAAATATCTACCGGAGTTTTCAAAACACCTCTCATAAGTTCTGTTTGAAATTTCATATTTGCAAAGGCACCTGTCCCCTGCGCATATTTTCCACTCTTGTTTACCACTTTTAAAAATTCTGTCATCTTGAAATCTTCTGTGCTGTCACAGTCAAATAGTATAACACCTACATCATCATTCGGGGTTCCAAGGTCCTTCTGCTTGCTCGTGTAAACACTTTTTGTCAAATACTCCAGAATCCCATCCTCTGTATCATTTCGTCCCACAAAAAACCACAGTGCAAGGCCGCTAAGAATCACAAGCAAAACAAGACTTGAAATCTTGATAAGTATTTTCTTATTTTTCAATTTCTCTTCCATTATTTTGCCTCCTTACCTATCTCTTCTACTGTTTCACTTGTATCGTTGATTGCAATACGATTGTAGAGTTTCATGGTTCCACTAATATAATCATAAGAATGTCCATTGTAACGCAAGTCGTTAATGACCACTAAACTGCTGTTATCATTAATGAGCTGTGCTTCTTTTGCATTGATGTTATCTGAACCAATATTAACGGCGAGCGTATCTTTTGCATTTCGATTAATCAATAAATTCTTGCAACCATATGCAAACACATTATATATAAGTTCATTTTCTGCATCTTCCACAATCATCATCTGCATGTTTTCACGCGTAATTGGGTCTGTCAATGCTTCTTTTGTTTCGCTAATTGCAATCCAGTTTACCAACCCTTCCGCAATTGTTCTTTCTTCCATGTTCGGATTTGATAAGCATCCTCTTATCACACCGTCTTTTCCACCAAGATAATAGGTATTATAATGGCAGCTGCTGTAATTGCTTCTGAGATAGTGATTGTCGCAGTTTCTAAAATCAATTCCATATCCGGATGCCGCAATAAAACAGTTGACAACATAAACACCGGAATCGGTTCCCCTTACCGTATACGTTGTATTCAGATTTTCTGTCTTTCCGCCATTTTCCGGATAAAGAATACGCACTCCATTGAGTCCCGCATTTTTACCTGCAAGTGTAATAAATGCTTTGTCTGTATCTGCATTACATGACGCATCATCTCCGTAATAGCACATAAACAATGTTCCCTGTGTCTTTACCAGCAATTCTCTGCTTGCAACAGAGGAAGCTCCACGAAGTTCCACGCCTTCCGGAACAGTAATTGGATTATCAAAACGATATACTCCGCCCGGAATATACACAACTCCACCGCCTGCTGCACCCATTTCATCCAGCACTTTCTGAAGTTCACGACTTACGTCTGATGTAATTCCCTTTGACAGCTTGGCAACCATCAAATTTTCCTTTGGTTTTACATAAGATGCATCATAATTGATTTCGTAACCACTCAAATCCACATCATTTTGTTCTACGGAATCTGGTTTGAATTCCGTGATTTCACCTGATATAGAGGTGTCTGCTGTACGCACCATGCCGATCCATGCATTTGCTAAACCGCCTTCGATATTACTGCGAGCAATGACTGTACCCCAGCGTTCGTCACTGTTTTCTACCAACATACCCTGTGTACAATCTGTAATATTAATATCAATCATGGAACCCACAAAGCTTACACGGAATCCTGCAACCATTTTCATTCCGGTTGCACAACCCTCTATGGTAACATTACTAAAGTTAGTCCATTCCAAGTCCCCTAAAATCATACCTGTGGTATGTTCCTTCATATACTCGTCAATGGCCTTTTCCATCGGTCGATTCATACATTCTGCTGTGGCTTCCTTCCAGTATTTACTGCTAATAACCACATTGTCGATGGTTCCTACATCCGCCTGGTTATAAAGAGCTGTACCATAATCTAAGAATGTTCCTTTGAAATTTTCAATAATTAATGAATCATGTGGTGTTTCAAAAGATGTTCCGATTCCACGGTATCCATTAATTACGGTAACATTTTTAATTGTCATTACCATGCTGCCTTCTTCGATATAGAAGGTACATGGATATGGAAGTACTTCATAAAGTGTCTGAAACGGATAATAAACCGTCAGGCCAATGGCCCCTGCTCCGGAACCAATCATAAATGCTCCACCTTCCTTGGAATCACCCGGATCCATCCATACACTGATGATTGTGCCATATTCCTGCCCTTCATCTGGGTCTTGATAGTCTCCTCGTAATGTTACAAAAGGCGGAATATAAATAGTATCAGTAATTGCATAATTCCCTGCTGGAAGATAGACTGTTCCTCCGCCCGCGTTATAACAATCATAAAGCGCTTGTTGGATGCCTTCCGTGCTATCTGTAGCTCCAGTTGCATCTACTTCATACCCCATCTCTGTCGGTATGATATCAGCAATTACTACGTCTTCTGTTTCATATGCAGTTTTTACAATCTGCGGGTTTGTTTTCCCTGTAGCAGTACTCTCTTCTGGATAAAGTTCCCTTGGATCTTGAAGTTCTTTCCAATCGACCATGACATCTACTTTCCCAGCATTTTCTGAAGTTCCTTCTTTCCCTCCACATGCAGTAACAGATAGTGCCATTCCGACTCCGAGAAGTCCAAGGAGTAACCCTACTTGTATTTGTTTTCTATTTTTCATAATGATTTCCCTCTCCAGTTATCCCTTCACACTGCCTGCCATTGCTGAAACAAAATATTTCTGGCAACGACAATATACAATAATCAAAGGAATCGATGTCATAATCACACCTGCAAACACAACCTCATATTGCACCGAAAGTTGTTGTGTAAAGTTAAGCAACAACGCCATTGGTATTGTATATAATTCTTCATCGCGAAGGGTTAAAAGTGCGCCGGTTGTATTATTCCATATGCCGGTAAAATTTAATATTCCTACCGATATCAATGCAGGTTTAATAACTGGTGTGATTACCTTTGTCATAATATGAAAATCACTTGCACCATCAATTTGTGCAGCCTCCTTCAATTCTCTAGGAATAGTACGCAAGAATCCACTTGCAACGAATACCCCAAAGGAAATACCTGTAGCTCCGCACAAAATCTCACCAATCAAATTGTTATATAATCCTAAATTTCTACGTAGCATCAAGCTGGTAACACCACTTACACTTGGAATAAACATAGTACTGATGATCAACATGTATAAAAAGTTTCCAATCTTTGTATCTCGGATTGCATCCAAATGAAATGTCACAAATACAATGCTTGCCAACTGAAGTGCAATAGTGCTGACCGCAATCACTACACTGTTCTTTGTCGCATTTAACAAATCACCTTGTTCCCATGCAATAACAAAATTGTCTAAACGAAACTGCTCCGGAATTCCAAGTGGATCTACCACACGCTCTGTTCCGGTCTTAAATGCAGTGATCACTGCAAAAGCCAGTGGAATTAAAAGTATAAGTGCATATAGATACACCACTAATTTCCCTGAAATGTTAAGCGGATTCCATGCAGAATTTAATTTTTTAGTTTTATTTATTTTGCTCATCTTCTGCCTCCTATCCAAGTACCGCATCTTCTACTTTGCGCATGGCAACAAATTGGAAAATGGTTAGACCGCCCAGTACAAAGAAAAATACAACTGACATTGCACAAACCGGACCATAATCCGTAGCCATCGTAATATTTTTATAAAGTATGGTCGACCATGTATCATATTCCATAATCTGCGCACGGCTTCCTAAAAGATACTGATAATCACTTGCATTTGCTCCTGTTGTAATTGTCAAAAGTGTGTTACGCAAAATCGTTGGCAACATTAATGGCATTGTGATTTTCCAAAAACTCTGCCATGGAGTTGCACCATCCACCTTTGCAGCCTCTCCCAAATCATCAGAAATGGTACTCATTCCCGAGCTCAAAATGGTAATGGTATATCCAATATTTGCCCAAATATGTACCAGTACAACTACTAAAATTGCCATCCAGTTCTTTTCAAAAAAAGTAATGCCCGGATACTTATTTGGTTGAAGAATTGCCAAAAAGTTATTGATAATTCCCACGTTCGGATCATACATATATGCCCATGTCAAGCTAACCATAGAGGTTGAAAATACCATTGGCAAAAAGAAGAATGCACGGAAAAATGAATTATGTTTTGTACTCTTTTGTAGGGCCACTGACAATACCATAGCCAATACCGTCTGAATCACCAACAAGTAAAATACATACAAGCACGTATTGTATGCGTCCCGCAGCGTATATTTTAAGCTGCGGGTGAACATCAATTTAAAATAGTATAATCCAACAAATTCTTTGTTAGAGGTTACCGGATTCCATTCGTATAGCGACATCGGAAAAATCTCAAGTCGCGGATAGATTGCAATGATAAACCACCAAACAAGAATCGGCATAACATAAAGCACATGTTTCCATGTTTTACGATATGACTTTTTAATTTTTGCTAATCTATTTTGATTCATCGTATTATCACTTCCTATTATTTTGCAATATCTGCTTCCTTTAATTGTTTGTTTACAATAGCAATATGATCTTGATAATTATCTTTGTTCCAAAGCACGCCTTTTAACATCTCTTCCCACTCAACACTCCACCACTCTGCATTGTCATAGAAGTTAGATTTGATCAGGTTGTATCCTGTAGAAGATGATACAATCATATCTGCACCTTCAAATTTAGGTTCTACTCCCTTGATGGTAGAAAGCATCTTTGTATTTGTACAATAGTATTCTGAGATTTCCGGACTTGCTAAAAATTCCACCCATAATTTTGCTTCTTCCACATGCTCTGATTTTGCAAAAATACAAGTACATTGTCCAGGTTCCGCATAGCTTACACCATTTCCCGCATAGGTAGGTAATGGAAAATATCCTGCATTGATATCCGGGAAGTAGATTTCTTTTTCTTCACCAAAGAAATATGTTCCACCGAATAAAATCGCTGATTTTTCAGATGCAAATAAGGAAAGTGCCGGCTCATAATCAACAGACTGACTTGCTGTGTATAAAAGTTCATTGTCTGCATAAAGTTTTACCGTTTTCAGAGCATCATCTAACCCTGCTACAGTTGCAACGTCCGTCAAACTTCCGTTATCCATGCCAAGCATCATGGAATCGTATGCATCTGTTCCGATAGAACTAATGATAACAGCATTTGCAAAAGTAGTTCCCCATCTTGCTCCCGGATAAGCAACTCCGCCGTACCCTGCATCTTTTAATTTTCCTACTACCTGCACTAATTCTTCTGGTGTTTTTGGAATTGCAAGGCCAAGTTCATTAAATACATCGATATTGTAAATGCAACCAAAATAATTGTAGCAATTCATAAATGCATAGTGTTTACCGTCCCAGGTGTTAATCTTTCCCGGTACCTCACTATAATTTTTCATGTAATCCATATCGCTCTGATCTACAACCAAGCCATAGTCACCATACATTTGCAATGTTCCATTGTGATGAACGTCAAATACATCTGCTGCTTTTCCGGTTGTAATATCTGTCTGCAAGTTCGTTAAGTAAGAATTTTCATCTGCATTAAATTCCAATTGAACGTCGATATAGTCATATTTTTCTTCAAATCTCTTTTCAATTTCTTCATAATACTCTTTATCAAACTCACGCCATGTTGCAACACGAAGTTCTACTTTATCCCCATCTGCTTTACCATCTGAACCACCACAAGCAGACAAACAAATTGCCATTGCCATAGTCATTAAAATAACGCCAAATCTCTTTTTCATTATCGTTCTCCCTTTCTATTCTTTTTCATTACATACAAAGCCACAAAGGCTGACCCTATTACAAGAAGCAACCATGTAACTGGATTCCCTAAATCTCCTGTACTCGGATTATCCGCTTTTTCTGTATCTTTTGCTTTTTCTGTTTCTTTTGCTTCCTCTTTCACTTCTTCTTTTTTCGGTGTTGCAGGAATAATTTCACCTTTTTTCAATATTGTGTCACAATCCTTACAATATGTGTCACCCGTGTAACCATCTTTTCCTGCTGCCGCATCATTATGATTCACCAATATGGTTGTATTTGTATGCGAACATGTTTCCACATCAAATTCCAGTGTAATCTCATTGGAGTTTCTGTTTCCATTTAAGTCAATTGGACTAAAGGATTTATCATCGTCCGGTGCATAATACTGCACTGCTGCCTTCGTTCCGTCTGCACTGAATCGCAGTACACTAAGCATTCCCAATGCTCTGTTTGTGTAATATGCGGAATTACTTCCATCGTCCATATCTTTATCCTGCGCATTTATCATCAGTGCCTGTACTTCATCACCCGCACTATTTGTTTCCATTCTCGTAACGATTGCACCTGTGCCGTTTGCAGAATGACCGCAGAGAATGAGTTTGATATTGGAATAACCCTTGAAAAATGTATTCCACATAACTGATGTATCCGTACCAAGATAATCCTGTCCGTCACCTTCTGCATTATCATTGATGAAGTCCATGTGTTCCTGCCCATATTCACCGAAACCATCGATATATCCATGTGTGGTCAAAATTACATTGTCTTCCGAATGCTTAGCCAAAATATCCTCTGCCCACTCTAAAACACTGAGGCGTGGATGATATTCTAATTGAAGAATCATCCATTTTACTCCGTTTACACTAAAACGATAGTATGAATTCTCTGTTGTAGTCAGATTGTCCGGATCAGCATAGCATCCCACATAAGTACTTCCTGCTTCTGTACTTTGAATATACTCTTTTCCAAAATAATCTTGATACATAGAAGAATCACGACTTGTTGTTCCCCACACATAATCATGGTTTCCTACCATGTTGCTCCAAGACACTTTATCTGTGAACTTATCAAAACCATTCTTCGCAAATTCATATTCCCAATCAAGATTATTCCATGTGGAATCCCCTGCACCGATTACATGTTTAATATTTTCTGTTTCTACATTGTCAGCAATCCATTCTGCCATTGCATACCACTTTTCCGTATATGCTCCGGTTGTCAGATTCTGTATATCCGGAATAAATACGATTGACCAATAATCTTCCTCTCCGTTTTCGTCATAAAGGAAATTGTATTGTGTCTTATCATAATCTATCCAGTCATCTGCACGTGTACCACGGAACACTGCTGTATTGCTATATTCCGAAGTGTCTGGCATTGTCTCAAGTACAAACTGAATATCTCCTACCAAGAACCAGCTTCCAAGCAATCCTTCTGTTCCTGCATGTAAGCCATTACTTGAATTTCCTTCCTTTTGTACAAGGTTTTCTTTTATTTCCGCTTCTGTACGGACATCTTCCCATGCGCGAACATCTGCAATCCTTCCATCAAACACTTGACTGCCCAAGCCGTCTGCACCAATGCAATGTGCTGTTACCGGTTTTTCTAGATTATCACTCGCAACTGTTTCACTCTTGGCTACAAACTCCCCATTGATATAGAAGTTGATATATCCGCCATTGTCTCGTACAACTGCAATATCAACCCATTCTCCAGTGCAGACATCGTAGTTTAACGTATATTGCGTTGTTCCCCAAAGCAGTGCCGGATGTCCTTTTGCTGTTACAAACAACGCATATGGCGCTGTCTCTCCTGCTATATTTGTATTTGAGAAAATCATTTCATTATATGAAAGACTCTCTGTATTTACATTGTCCGTCACAGATACACGATATCCTGTCTGTACCGGCTTTGGATTCAATGCCATCACCTTAACATCTGTGATTCTAAACGTTGTTTCTGTCGTAAGAACCGCTGTTGCTGCATCATCTGTATACCAACGTAAATAATTTACACCTGACAAATCAATCTCACCGGTTGTTGTATTTGTCTCGCTCAATTTCAATTCTATGTAATTCCAACCTACATGTAATTGACGATTATGATTTAAATCCCATGCCAGTTCTTCCTTATCCGGCTGTCCACTGCTTGTTAGTTCCAAATTACCGACTGGTAATTTCCCGCCTGTAGAACTGTAAAGCCAGAAAGAAAGTGCCAAATCTTTTTTCTCATAATCACTTACATCTATAGCATTAAAGCTATGTGCAAATCCAAACTTTCCACTTTCAGCAACACTTGCTTCATAAGCAGGTACTGTAATCTGCGCATAAGCAGTTCCGTTTTCTGGTAACTGCACTGTGCTTGTTACCGGCTGTAAGCCATACCAGAACTCTGAGCTTTCTGCTGAACGAATTGTCCACTTAGCAGATGCATTTCCCGTAGTAACAATTTCTATATCTGTGATTGCAAATGTTGTCTGCTTTGTCAATTTAGAACCTGCATCTGTATACCAACGCATATAATTTACAGAAGACAAATCAATATCTCCTCCTGTGGTAGTATTGAATTCATTTAATTTTAATTCCACATAATTCCAGCCCTTTATAACATTAATCTTGACACTCGGATCCCACGCAAGTTCTTGTGCATCTGGTCCTCCGCCGCTGGTTAACTCAATTTGACCTAGTGGCAATTTGTCTCCAGTAGAACTATAGAACCAAAATGACACTGCCAAATCGTCTTTTGAATAGGCACTCAAGTCAATCGGTGTGAAATTTTGAGCAAACCCGAACATACCGCTTTCATTTACGTTAGCATCATATGCCGGTACAATTACCTGTGCATATGATTTTCCTGCTTCCGGTCCACACTCAGTTCCATCTACTGCACTCATTGTTGGTTGCAATCCATACCAGAAGCTTGTAGTATCTGCTCCGCGCACAGTCCACTCTGAAACTGCTTCTTCTTTTGTTTCCTGAACAATTAATTTCACATCTGTGATTCTATAAGTTGTATCTGTTGTAATACGTGCTGGTACAGCATCATCTGTATACCAACGCATATAATTTACAGAGGATAAATCAAATTCTCCTGTTGTAGTATTTGTCTCATTTAATTTTAATTCAACATAATTCCACCCCTGCTTTAAATCGATTTTATCGTTCGGATCCCATGCAAGTTCCTCTTGATCCGGGCCTCCGCTGCTGGTTAATTCGATGTTACCTACTGGAAGTTTTCCGCCAGTCGAACTGTAAAACCAAAATGAGATTGCAAGATTTTCGGTCTTATACACACTCGGTATATTCACCTCAAAACTTTGTTCAAAACCAAACTTTCCAGTATTTCCACTGGTATAAGCAGGAACATTCACTTCCGCGTATGTCACACCTGCTCCCGGTGCATCCCCTTCTCCTGTCTGAGCAGTTGATGCAGTCAAACCGTAATAAAACGATGTATCGGAAGCTGGACGAATTGTCCATCCATTTTCTATCGCATCCTTCTTAATACTTGCTTCTATCGTCTGTGGTATTTTTGTAAGTGTTTCACTCAATTGCAAGTATGTATCTGTTTCTCCAAATACAAGACCTGCCTCCGTAATATCTAGTAATTTCACTTCGTAAAGGGTTGCCTGCCCTGCACCTGCATTTGTAATGGAATACATTCGGAAATATCGAATTGTTTCCGCCACACTGAAGGAATTACCTGTTCCCGGATAATTCGTAGCTTCGGAAAGTTTTAACTGAATTTCATTTGTTCCCACTTTCAAATCCTGTTTTCCCAGATACCAGTTGATTTCTGATATGTCACTTGTCTCTTGGGCCAGTTCCACATATGCCTCTTTCATGGATACCAATGCTTCTAAATCTGCAATCTCCAGTTTGATATACAAAGCCAGATTCTCTTTTTGCATACCATCTGGAAGACTGATATTAGCATCACTCTTCGCCATTTCAAAACCGCCTGCTGCGTTCTTGCCAAGTGTCATACCATTGCTGTTTTCATAAATCGTCCATTCCTTCACTCCCGAAGAATTTTCAGCTTTGACAAGCTGCCAAATGCCCGTCAAACTGCATCCAAGGATTAGGGCAAATGCACTAACGATTGCGATTGTGCGTTTCATATTCTTTTTCATGTTTTCCCTCTTTTCCTCTTTGTTTTTGCTGCCGCACATACCAAATAAATAAATTCTGTAAAGCTGCAGCCACCATCTTTTAATTACCACCAAACATATCATTTACATCTCCGCTATCACCACCAGGAACATCTAAGTTTGATCCTACGTTGGTAAGAGAACTGGTAATAACATCACCTTGAAAGAAGAAAAATTCTATAATTGGACTCTCATATTTTTTCATAACGTTTCCTCCTAATTACCTAATCCCATGTTGATACTCTTTGTTGCTGCTGTTCCATAAACGGTTGTTCCATCTTGTGTAATCCAATATGGTGTTGCCGTAATTTGTGTATCAAAGTTAAAAGTTGCCGAATCAGAATCTGTGAATCCAGTTAATGTAAATGTCTTAAAGAATTCAGACTCTGGACTGAATCTATCTGGTCTATAGACAATTAGTTCTGCTTCTTTTGAAGTTTCATTTACTGCATACAACACTTCATATATTTCGTTGGAACCTACGGTTGCTCGTTTTGCTGCATCTTTTACCTCCAAAACAAACCCTACCTTTTGATACTTTCTGCTATCAATGGTTGTTACAAAACGAATGGCACCCGTGTTATCATTTTCTGTGTTTTTATCATAGAGATTGCCTGATAATTGTGCCTTTACGCTTAGTATCTCTGCATCCACGTATTTTGCATAAGCCTGCTCTACACTTGATTGATTGTCCTTTGTTAACGCTTTCGTACATCCCTCATTTATAAACCAACCGGCAAACACATAACCTTCTGTTTTCTTTGTTTCTGCATCTGCTGGCGCTGTTCCTGCTTCAAATCCTTCTGTGTAAGGTACAACTTTCGGTGTGCAGGTTTCTGTCTCGTAAGACAAGGTCATATTCGAGTCTCTTTCTCCCGTATTCGGTGATACTGGATTAAAGGTCTTGTTATATTGCGGTGAATAATACTGTATTGCTACATTGGATCCATCTTCACTGAAGCGTAAGATAGCAAGCATACCAAGTGCTTTGTTTGTGTAATATCCAGGTCCTTGACCACTTCCCCAATCCATGTCTTGGGCATTAATCATAAGCGCCGGTACTGTTTTACCTGAACTATTTACCTGATTCTTAACGGCAAATGCACCTGTTGTGTTGGTTGAGTGTCCACAAAGAACATACTTAATATTTGTACAATCTTGCAATTTTGTCCAAATCGTTTCTGTACTATCAAGGTAAGCATCTCCGTCACCAACTGCAGTGTCATTATTGATATAATTCATACCTTCCCCTATTATATATTTGCCATAACCATCAAGATATCCATGAGTTGTCAGGATTACATTATCTAACGGGTGCTGTTTTATAACCTGTTCCGCCCAATCAATAACTGTTGTACGCGGGTGATATTCTAACTGAAGTACCATCCACTTCACACCATTCACACTGAAACGGTAGTATGAGTTCTCTGTAGTCGACCTACCTTGTGGGTCATCATAGCATCCCGCATAAGTATCTTTGGAAGCTGAATCCAAAAGAACACTTTTTCCGAAATATTCTTGATATCTGCTGGAATCACGATAGTTTGCATTCCATACATAATCGTGATTTCCAACCATATTGCTCCACGATACCTTGTCTTTAAACAAGTTAAAGCCATCCCTTGCTCTATTATATTCAGTCTCCGCATCATTCCATGTGGTATCACCTGCGCCAATTACATGTTTGATTTTTTCAGTTTCAACATTATCAGCAATCCACTGTGACATCTTCATCCATGTATCTGTAAATTTTCCTGTATTTAGATTCTGAATATCTGGAATGAAAACCATTGACCAATAATTTTCCTCTCCTTTTTCATCATAAAGGAATTCATACTGTAACTTATCATATTCAATCCAGTCTTCTGCTCTAGAACCTCTGTATACTGCCTTATTATTCTCATCTGATGCATCTTCCATTGGAACCAAAATATCTTGAATATCACCTGATAATTTCCAATCGCCAACGCACTTGTCATCACTATAAATCTTAAGGTTTGCAATACGTCCGCTAAATACTTGCTCTCCTGCACCATCTGCTGCAATACGGTGTGCAGTAACAAATTTCAATTCATCATCTGCGAGTGCATCTGTGGCAGCACTGGTTCCAAGCAATTCTCCATTCACATAGAATGAAACTGTCTTATCATCATTGCGTACTGCCTTAATATCTTTCCATTCTTCTGTACGCACATCACAATTTAATGTAAATGCAGTTGTTCCCCAAAGAAGTGTCGGGTAACCATTCATATCAAGATAAAATGCGTATGGTGAAGTTTCTCCTTCTGCGTTAATGTTAGAGAAAATCATGTCACTTAATGTAATAGTTGAAGTATCCGTTACCTCTGAGGCGGTTACCCCACTAGTCTCTTTTATGTTAATTAACTTCATATCCGAAATACCAAGGGTGGCATTTGTTGTGAAAGGATTACCATGCCAGCGCAGGGTACTCATGTTATATAAATCAAATTCACCGATTTGTGTTGCATCCGCAAAATTCAGTTGAATATAATTCCATCCTCTTTTTAGTGAAATCTTGCTCCAATCCCAATAGATTTCATTATTATCCGGTCCACTATCTACACTATCCAAACGAATCTGTCTTCCTCCCGGCATATAACCATCAAAAGAGCTGTACATCCAAAATGAAAGTGCAAGATCTTCCATTTTGTATGTGTTAGGAACTCTATAATCAAACTCCTGTGTAAACGAATAGTATGGTTTATCAGTTGTAACATCTAATTTCATATAAGTAGTTCCTACTTCTGGTCCTTCTTCTATCAAATCTGTTGTCTGAAGTAAGGTTTTAGTTCCGGTAGTATTCCACCATCCTCCGATGCTACCACTGGAAACAGCAACATCACGTGCCGGACGAATATTTGCAAGCATTTTTTCTTCTTGCGTTTCTTTTAATACCACCAAATTTACATCTGTTACCTTAAATGTATTGGCTGCATCCACCGTGTCGTACCAATAGAATCGTGCAGAACGAATATTTGTATAATTAAAATATCCCGAATTATCACCAGAACCTGGGGTTTCGCCTTTCTGTACATCAGCCAAAGGAATTTCAATATAATTCCATCCTTGCGAAAGTTGTGTGACATTTTGTAGGTAATAATAACGTTCTTGCTTTCCTTGCCATGTATGACTTGACATACCAAAGTACGACCAGGACGGCAAAGCTTCACCGGTTTCATTATACAGCCAAAAGCTAATTGCTAATTCACTTTCGTCATAATCGGATGTAATCGGAAGAGCACCTACCGGTATACCTCCATTCGTTTTAAATCCAAATTTCCCTCCTGCTTCAATATCAAATTGTGTATATTTTGTACCTTCTGCTGGTGTGAAATCACTCGCCTCATCACCCGTAACATATCCTGTAGATATGACTTGATCTGCATTATGCGTCGTTGCAGCTGTGTTTAATGAACCTCCTGCTTCAAAAATTATATTCGACTCTTGTTGATAATCTGGAAGTACTTCCAATTGGATATCCGTTACACGGAATTTACAGTTTTCCGTTAATTCAGTACCTACCCAATTGCCCTCATCATTTTTATACTCGGTTGCAAAAACACCCGCATATAAAATATTTGTATAGTCAAATCCTTCTTTAATTGTTGCAGCATCCAATCTTAATTCCACATGATTCCAACCGGCATTTAACGCCACAAAATCATTCAATATCCATACAGCCGCTTTACTACTTCTCCATCCTTCCGTAGATAAACTGAAATAAGTGGTCGGAAGCATGTCTGCCTTTTCGCACCACAACCAGAATTTCACTGCCAAATCATTTTGTTGATACTTGCCTGTTGACGGAATCATGTTCTTTGTTTGTAATTCTTGATTTGTATGCTGAAAACCAAATGCTTGCCCTTGATTTACTGCTATCTCTGCGTAAGGTGTGCCTGTTTTTGGTCCATTTTCACCTTCTCCTACTGTGCCATAAGTAACTGTATTGTTTGCATTATATTTAGCAGCAGCATCTGTCATCAACTTACCCGGAGAACTCGTGCTACTCGCAAACAAAGGCCACGATGTCGCATTGTTTTCTTCTGCTGTCAAAACCACCAATTTAATATCCGTAACGCTGTAGGTTGCTGCTAATTCTGTATTATCTTGTGTGTACCAACGGAAATAATCTACTTCTTGTAACACAAACGCATTGGGTCCTAATGTACCTGTTCTTTTTGTAAGTGGAATAACCACATGGTACCACTCATTTGCAACCATCTCTGTCACATAATTTTTCAAATGGAAATAAAGAGATTCGTCACTGTAAGATCCGCTACTAGCCAGTTCCAAAATGCCTTTTCTTCCATCTATTAAATCTGTTTTAAACCAGAAATCTAATGCTATATCTGCATTTGTATATTTTTCTGATATATTTAGACTAAATTTATTCGAAAATCCAAATTTCCCACTTGCATCTAATGGAACTGTTACATAACTTGTTCCCACATCCGGTCCTTCTTCTCCTTCTGCAACCGTATGATGAGTCGCTTTAGGTGCCAACGAATAAGACCATGATGTGCTATGGGATGAACGAATTACCCATTCCGTCGGTTCTTCCTCTACTTTTATACTTGCTTCTATTGACTCCGGTGCTTCATCTAATTTGTTTTCTAATTGTAAATGTGTGTCATTTAATCCGAATAGCATGCCTTCTGCATTCGTATTTATAATAGAAACTTCATATAACTTGATGGAGTTTGCTGCTGTGGTAATAGTTACGTCTCCACTCGTATACATACGGAAAAATCTGATTTCCTTTGCCACATCAAACGGACCGCTGCCGTCACCACTACCTTGAGTTGAACCTGCTTGATTTAATTTTAATAAAACTTCATTCATACCAGGCACTAATGTCTGGTTTGCTAAAAACCAATTCAGTTCCATTTTATCGCAATCATTGTTTGCCAGTTCCACCCATGTACCTTTGAATACTTCAACGGCAGTTGCATCTTTTAACCACACCTTAATGTATAGTTCCAAGTAATCCTTGTTTTGTGCTGACTCTGGCAAATTCACACCTTCTCCTGCAGGTGCTTGATTTGCTTTATATACTTGCTGCTCACCACTGACCATATTCATGCCCTCTTCTGATAAGAACATGTTCCATTTGTCATTTGCCACACTTTCATTGTCCGCTTTTACGATTGGTCCCGTATAAGTGAGAACGCATCCCGCAATCATTACCAACGTACATATTACTGCTAATGTCCGTTTTGAAAGTTTCTTGAGCATTTTCATTCTTTAACTCCTCCTTGTTTTGTCCTAATTACTTCGTCCCATGTTAATACTTCTTATTGCCGTAGTTCCGTAAACTGTAGTACCGTCTTGCGTCACCCAATATGGTGTCACTGAAATTTCCGTATCATAGTTATATTTCTTTCCATCTTCTTTAAATCCTGTCAATGTAAATGTTTTGAAATATAATGAGCTTGGACTAAATTCTTCGTACGGATGATATTCCGTCAATTCTGTTTCCGAATCATTCACTGCATACAAAACTGTGTACACTTCATCAGAACCTACGTTTTCCACCACATCTCCAATCTTGAGAACAAATCCCACTTTTTGATAACTCAGTGAATCCACTGTAGTTACAAAACGAATAGAACCTTCCCCATCATTATCTGTTCTGTTATCAATTAGATTGGCGGTAATCTGTGCTTTCACACCTAGTATTCTTGCATCCACATATTTTGCATATACATTTTCCGCAAGATTTTGATTTAAAGCAGTCAATGCAGTTGTGCATGTATCGTTCACAAACCATCCTGCGAACAGATATCCTTCTTCTCTGTACTCATCTGCATCCCCTGGTTCTTCTCCTGCCGCAAATGCTTCCTGATATAAGATAATTCTCGGTTTACTTACCTCAACTTCCACCGCATCTGTCATTCCAAAAGAAAATGCATCAAAATACATCGTACCTGATTGTTCTGTCACAACATGTATTGTCAAATCCGTAAGTTTACCTAGCACTACTTCTGTGTCTGCGACTGTATTTCCATCTAATTTCAAATTTGTCAAATCAAAAGTTACTGTTGCAAATGAGTTTCCGGTTGCAGTCACATTTACCACATCTGTACCTGACACAGAGGAAACTGTATATGTTTCTCCACTGCTTTGGATTTTCATTGACACACTTACTTCGTCTACATTCTGCACATCAAATGATAAATACTTGAATTTACTCCAGTCCTGTTTCACACTCTCGTAAGATAAAATCGGTGACACACTGAAATTATCGTCATAAGTCACTTTCAAAGATGCATTTCCCTCTGCCTTTGTAACAGAATCATATTCATAACCACTAGTTCCGCCGTTCACTGCAAAGGAAGGACGGTATCCTGTACCCATATTTGCATTCTCGGTATTTGTGGAGTCGTATACCCACACATCCTTATCTGCATACATCCAATCCTGTGCGGTAAAATACGAAAGTGTACTGTCTGGGTTCTTTGTTGTATCATCAATGTCTACTGTACGGAATGGTGATGCCGGAATTTCTACCGAGTTACAAAGGTTTGCTCCCTGATTGAAATTATCAAAGGCATACATGACATTTTTCGGTTCTGCTAACCGTTCATTCCAAACCTTCACCGTATCTTTATCTATGTTCTCTGCCTGTGCATTCACATACACACCATCTTGTCCTGCTATGGTAAATCCATGTATATCACCAGAATCATCTGTTAACTGTAGTCCATCTCCCACATGGTCAAATGTGATGTATATCGCATTCTCTTTGATTTCCATGCTCTTATAAACTGGAGCGGTGTATTCCTTGCCACCTCCATAAACCATGTTGTAGGCTGATTTATAGAAACGCTCTCCAATTGGAGTTTTTACGCGTGGATGAATCGGATCTGTTGAAGTTCCGTCTTTCACGTGTTCCAATGGCAGATCATAAACGGTCAACATTGCTGTATTCTTATCTTCACTGAGTTTCCAGCCTTGTTCCATGTACATTGCCAAATAACCAAGATGTTGGTTGTTCACGGTACCATTGTCATAGCGATATGGCGCAACTTGTGTGAAGATAAACGGCATATCTTCATTTTCAAAACCAAACGCCTTGCTCCAGCTTCTTTTCAGTAAATCCAATTCGATATCATAAATCTCGGAACGGTTGCTATTACTCTCTCCTTGATACCAAATCACACCGGCTATGTTCATTCCTTCAAGAGGTCCTATTTTCTGATTATATAAAGTCGACATGGTTCCTGCTGCCGTAGGCCAGTTATCTTCGCTATAGTACAAACCATATTTCTGCAAAGCCGCCTTGACAGTCGCATCTCCTTCAATTGCCTCACGGGAGAGCCATCCTTCAATGACAGTTCCACCAATCGCGCTATTAATAATACCTACTGGCACCTTCAGCTTTTCTTGTAAGTTCTTTGCAAATGTATAAGCTACGGAAGATGTCTTTCCTACCTGTGCACCATTATTTCCATAACCCCAATATGCATTCGGTACATCCTTACCTGGTTCTATCAGCTGCGTTCCGGTTGAGCCAAACGGATAGGTCGGTTCCAAAAACATACGAATATATGGATTGTCCGCATTTTCCATGATTGCTTCTGCATTCATGTCTTTTGAAACAAGCAATTCCATATTCGATTGTCCGCCTGCAATCCAGAGTTCTCCAATCAATACATCTTCAACTACTTTGTTTTCCGCGCCTATGGTAACATCAATGGTGTATGTATCGTAACTTCCCTCTCTCGCAGAAAATGAAAGCTCCCATCGACCCTTTTCCGAAACCACTGCCTTCTTTGTTTCCAGCAGTGTTTCTTCCTTATAAAGCTTTGCTGTTACTGTATCGCCCGCTGTTCCATATCCCCACATATTCATTGGTTTGTTCTGTTGGAACAACATTCCGTCACTAAATAAGGTAGGTAGTGTGCTTTTTTGATTTGTCGTATCAACTAAACGTACATTATCAATCTTGATGTGAAGTTCATCTGTAGTGTTTCCTTCCCCTATGATGATATAAATACGCATATAATTAATCGATGCATAATCTATAGTTCCACTGAGAGAAGAAAGATTAACTACATATTCATGTTTCCCACTTTGCCAATTGAATGTTGATATTGAAGTTGATATTTCTTCTACATCACACATTCCACCGCTGGTTAATTCCAGTTGTCCTGAAAACAGGGCAAAATCTGATAAATCATTTGGATTTGTAAGATTCTCCACTTCCACATCCATTAAGAGTTGCAATTTTGAAATGTCTCGACCTGATGCATCAATTGCATCAAATGCCTTTTCTGCTGATACAGTGAGAGCCGAAGTTCCTGTGGCTTGGAAGGTTCTATCCAATGCAAAAGGAATCTCACCTACCAAATAACTTGCCTCTGTAGAATCATCCTCCTTCAAAGGAGCAGTCAGTTTAATATCTGTAATTCTGAATTCTGTTTCTTCTGTCAGATAACCACCATCTGTGTACCAATGTACAAAATTAATATTTTGATAATCAAAGGTTCCCCAAGAGAAATCATAGGCATTCAGTGGCAATTCAATATAATTCCAACCTTGTTGTATCGTCAGTCCTCCGACTACCCATCTGATTTCATCATTGCCATTCCATCCACCACTAGCAAGTCCGATACCGCCTCCCGGAAGGTTATTCCCTGTTGAACTGTATAACCAAAATGTAAGACTAAGATCATCCTGCGTATATGCATCCGGAATAGTCACTGTATTCATTCCTAAATGTCCTTGATAACCGGGATTGAATCCAATTCGTCCTCCTGTCTCGGCCTCTGTGTCACGTGCAGGTACGATTGTTTTAGAATACACTGTACCTTCATCCGGACCATTCTCATCTGTCCCAACAGTTCCTGTTGTTGCAGTCAAGTTATACCTCGAGTCATCTGTTTGCCCGTTTTCAATTGCCGCATTTAATTGTGTCCCGGCTTCGATAAGCGACCACTCTATCTTTTCATCTGAGATAGAAACGGATGTGTCTACCAATTTCACCTCATAGAGTGTTGCTGTTCCTTCTTCCGCATCTGTAATAGAGTACAAACGAAAATATTTGATTGTACTTTCTAAGCTAAATGGTCCGGTAGAGCCCTCGGTACTATACGTATCTGTCAAGCTCAACTGAATCTCATTCATACCTACCTGTAATCCACGGTCTGCTAAGAACCAACAGATTTCCGAGTGATCACAAGTCTCTTGTGCTAATTCGACCACCCCTGCTTCTAAGGATGTTAATGCATCTTCATCGTTGATATAAAACTTCAACGACAAAACCAAGTTTTCCTTTAATGCTGTCGAAGGCAAATCTACACTTGCATTATTCTTTGAGAATTCAAGTCCGTTTGCACCATTTCTCCTAAATGCTTCGCCTGACGCATTTGAATAAAGCAGCCATTCTCCCGCATTCGTTTCACTGCTTGCATTAACATTTGGTATTATTCCGCACCAATTACTGCTAACCATCAAAACAAACACACACATAACTGCTATTATTCGTTTTATCAACTTTTTCACATTTTTCCCTCCCTTTTATTTACTTTTCGTGCATTATGCCTAATTTAATTGACTAGTTCCCATCTTTATTATACAATTAAGTTAATAGTCTACGCTTGGTAATTTCTGTCAACAAATCATACTATTCTGCTATTTTAGGAGGAATTATGCCAGATTATAATTTATACGAAAATGTTCCGCGAGGCGACACCTCTTTCCCCGTGGAACTACAAAGAAATATTGTTCCATTTGAGACGCTGACCTGCCCGCCACATTGGCATGAACAGTTAGAACTATACTTTATTCTGCAAGGAGAATTGAATATCTCTTGTGATCAAAATGAATACTGTTTGAAACCGGGTGATTTCTTGGCAGTAAACAGTTATGAGGTGCATACTGCATTTTGTCCTCATGCCACATTGGAATCACTGATTATGGTTTTCGATATCAATGAGTTTATAGATGATTTTTCTAAGCACAATTATATTTTCAAACCTTTGATACATAACGATCAAACGATTCGTCGCCTTTTTCTTTCAATTTTTGAAGAATCCGAAAAAAAAGACATCGGTTATCATGTAGCAATGAAAGGGAAACTGTATGAATTACTTACCTATCTTATGCGAAACTTTATGATAAAGAATCCTGAAGGCATAAATATTGCTCAGAAAAAAAAGAATCTGGATCGTTTGAATCCAGTTTTACATTATATTGAGAAAAATTATATGAATCCATCTGTTACAATAGACGATATGGCCAAATTAGCTAATCTAAGTGTTGGACGGTTTGCTCACTTATTCAAAGACATTACTGGCATCAGCCCTGGTACTTATTTGAACAATCACCGGTTAGAAAAGGCTTATTCCCTCCTACTTGATGGACAAATGAATAGCTCAGAAGCTGCATTGACCGTTGGTTTCTCGGATTATAACAATTTTAGTAATCAATTTAAAAGATTGTATCATGTGACACCGTCCAAAATTTATAATAAGACTGCGAATCCTCCAAAACACAAGCGGTTGGATACTTAAAATGCATCCCCTTTCCGTACCAGTCTAGGGGCGGTAACAAATTCATTATGTCACCGTAGTCGTATTAGGAAAATGACTTGTATCGACATTTTTCAATTTTAGTTAATTTCAACAAAAGTACTGACGAAACACTACCGATAAGCAGACTGCCACTCGAAAACACTTCGTGTTTCCTCATGCCCGTTGCACAACCGATTAAGCTACCCTCGAGATTCGTTTCACGAATCCCTCAGGCGCGTTGCGCCTTCAATAACACAAAAAAATTCCCAGAAGCAAGTAAACTTGCTCTGGGAATTATATTTGCGTTATCTCAGTCCGCTTAATCGCGACTATTCGATGATGTTTTTAACAACACCTGAACCTACTGTACGTCCACCTTCACGGGAATTTTCGATGGTATGTCCTCGTGTTTTCAACGTATTTAGTGGGTTTTTATATACTGAAAATATGGATTTTCTCTGTATTATTTATATTATTCAAAGTTCTTGGCACCGTTTTGGCACCACTGGGTACGTTGCGTTTATCCTTTATCTCTCCACATTAACATTTATAAATCACTTGTTTCATTTATGATATGTGAATCATAAGGATTCAAAACTAATACATAAGGAACAATCTTATTTTCCTCATTTCTCATATGAATAAACCTACTAATATTTACTGTACTGCATAACTTATGGTGATAACCAACCAGGTCATAATAATCTATTTCAAATATTATGACAAGTGGTTTTTCCAACATGTTATTATATTTCTCCCAATCAAGCTCAGTAAGTTTTTTACAAAAAACCATGTTGATACCATTTGAAGTATACACCTCTTTATGTTCTCTTGTAACGGTTTGCCACTGCTCCCCTCCTGAAGTAATTATAGTAGTATGAATTGTCAAATCTTGAGCCTCTCCTCTTCCTATATTTAAAAGCGATAGACTGATAACTAATCTTTTAGTATCTTGTTCAATTTGAGGGTTGTCATCTAAAATTATGTAATTTTGTATAAAAAAATTCTCATATTTCGATATCCCAAATTTTATATCATCTACAAAATCGGAATCAAAACAAATGGTCATAATAGGCTTATATTGTGCAGAAAGATTTTTCTTTATTTCCGAATTCCTTCTATCAAATTCATCCACTATTTCTTGTTCATGCCTCTTCTGATCAGCCTTTCTTGTACTTTCATTATATTCTATCGTCCATCCCACACCCCAAAGCGTCAAAGCTCCACCCAGTAGTGTGCCAAAAAAATCAATCCAAACATCTTGCTTATCTGTCGAAATAAACCCCGCAGGTGATTTTGTTGATACAATAAAATTAACAGTTGGTGGGGCCATAACAAATAAGATCAATATACATAATAATAATTTCTTTTTCATCACAGTCTCCATTCTCTTTTGTTCTAATTATAAACCCCTCATTATAACCTGATGAAAATTTACGACTTCGTAAATCTCCACAAACTCATTCTCTGCCTTGCAAACAAAAACATAATATATCCAAATAATATATTTATACCACGTCCTTAACTTCGCTCGCAAAATTCAAAATATATTGCAAGAATCAACTTTGTATCTTAAAATAAGAGTTTCCCATTTAATCCCGCTACTCTTACATATAAATCTTTTAACGCCCAATCCGACATATCAATTATTGGCTCATACATAAAACTATTAACATGTATTCCCTCTGCCGTCATGAGGTTTACCTCATCGATAATTGCCTTTTGTTCGTCTGTCATATACTTTGTTGCTCTTTTCGACCACTCGTGAGTTTGTACTCTATTACATTCTAGAATCTCACCATGATATTGCAAAAGACCTTTTAAGAATTTTTCTGCTTCTAAACGAATTGCAATAGACATAATAATCTTGTTTTCAAGAATAACCTCGTCCGTTTCTTCTACACATATAACTTTAGCAATCTGTTCCACTCTATCTATATACCTAATATCTGAAAATGTGCAAGAGAACCCCTTGACAAACTCACTCGGAAGACATTCCCACAATTCTTCCATGGTAACAGTTTCTGTATTTATAGGATCATCTTTTATGTGCAAGAAACAGGTCAACTCTTTTTGTTTTTCCTCCATTAATGAGTATTCACATAAGTTTCTGTAGAATGGAACACTTGCAATAACATACTTTTCTTTTTCAGAAGTTGACAACGACGTTTTCTGAATATTATCAATAATGACCTTTTTAAAAAAATCCTTCCGATATTTAAAATCAGACAAAACAATTTCTCCATCTTCTTTTCTTTGTGCCATTTTACAATTATCTCTTGGAATACCTATCCTCAACACAACTGTTCTATAAAAGTCAAAATTGTGTGTAAACATTAATAAATCAACATTAGGATTTTCTACCATATCAGACAAATACTCTATAATTGCATATTTATTTTTATAATCAAAAGAATCCGCAATGTCATCTGCAATAATAAGGTGCTTTCCAAGAACTGCTTGTTGTTTAATCCTCTCAACATCAAATAATACATATAACAAATACATAGCTCGTCTTTCGCCCATACTTAAATGTGGCATCAGTGTATCCTTTGTATATTCTGCCCTCTCACCATTTGTTCTATCATTGCTCTTGTAATATTCAAATGTAATATTTGGTGCCTCATCTCTTAACAACACATTTGCTTTATTTTTTATTTTAACTTCAAACGGAACTTTAAATCGTCGATTAAATTCGTCTACTACTGTTTTCCATCGTTCCGCTTGTTGCTCAGCTGTTTCATATAGCATTTTGATTTCATGAGAATACCGTGCTACTTGATTGGCATAAGTTTCAAACGGAACATCTAATCTTTTAAGATTGCAAATCCAAAACATTTGCTTTAATTTATTCCAATCTTTTAAATACGGAATAATTTCCCTGTGCTCCAATATAATTTGACACAACTTTTCTGCATACATATTGTCTGTAAGTTTTTTTCTTAATGCTTGAAATTTCTTGCTAAGTTCCGGATTAGCATATAATTTATCCAATTCAGTTTTTACTTGATTGTTCCACTCCGTCAAACTACTAACGACCGTATGGCCGTCTTTTAACAAAATTTTATGTTCTGCAGAAAACAAATTATATTTTGCAAATGTTTTCCCCAATTGTTCTGCATGGTAATCATTAAACTCTTTTGTTAAAATTGGATTATCCATAACCAATGCATGTAATGTATCCATATACTGCTCTATAAGCACACTGAAATCGGAAGACTCTACCACGGACCTAGTTTTTTCATTTATGCATTCACTATATTTAATATCTTTCAAAAACTCAACATTGTCATAAAGATTATAAATCTCTTGCAACTTTTCAAATACATTTGGCCAATCTTCTTCCTTCCCCATAATGAAGTCACTCTTTAATGTTTCAAATATCTTTGGTTTTGTTACACCCGATAACGATGACAAGTTTGCAATAAATTTCTTAACATCACTAGAAAACAATGCCAATATTGAATCATATTTATTTCTTGTATCTGCATCAGCTAACAATGTAGTAAATGATTCATTGGCAGAAGTAAACTTTTCGTCAAATGAATGTATTACATAAATGTTGTCTTGTTTATTCAAAACAGTGGCATTATAAGTACTTGCATAATACGTAACATTATAAGTTGTGGCTTGATTTGGAAATAATTCATCCTTCGTTTCTTTTCCTTCTGCTATATCTGAAAAAGTCTTTGTAAAAGAAGTTTTCATTACTCCATTAGGCGCATAGATAATAGCAGCGTTTTTTTTATCAAATTTTATCTCTTTCATATCAAACATTTTTATACCATAACAATTTTCAAAATAGCCACTTAACATTACTCTTCTCCTTTGTTTTTTATTTATATACACAAAAAGGCAACGAAGTGGTGTTCCACTTCATTGCCTTACATTGATAACCCTTTAGTATTTTAACATATTTCTTTAGTCTATGCACCTATTTATTTGATTTTTCTACACAGACAATAGATTTTTATTCTCCCTTTAAGGCAATACCTGCCAATAATTTGCTACTCTTGAACACAAATCCCTTTTTAACTGCATTTGCAATTGACCTATTAATTTCTTGCACTTCTTCCGGATATAGTTTCTTCACTCGCATTGTTATGCTTTCTTCTTGAACATTCCATTGTGGTTTATACAAAACAGTTTGACGGAATCCCAATACCTGCCTTGGTGTTTCTTCGACTCCCTTTCCCACAACTAATATTACTCTATTAGGAGATATTGGATTAATCGTGTACATTGGAAGCTGTATACCTTGTATAGTGGTTCCAGTAACTTCGGTCGGATATGCATCTCCCACGATAAAACTTGGCCCCTCTCTCTTTTCAGCGACAACTAAATATAAACCTGCAATTCCAAAAACATCTCTCATCATAAAATATTTTATTGGTTCGTCAATATCCTTGTGGTTTAAAACGTCTTCTCCCGACCTACAATTAACCAAATAGCCTAGATTTCTCCTCCATGTATCTTGGAAATCTCTATTCTTCTGATATCGAGAATACATTTCAACTGACTCTTTCGTCAGTCCTTCGCTAAACTGAAGCATTGTGTTATGAGATCTGAATCCCATGATAAAGAAGAACAATTTGATTTTTTCGTCTTCTTCTTTCGTTAAAACAATTTTATCTCCTATGAGAAATTTTTCTTTTATAATTTGCGAAATCTCTCTTTCAAACTTTGCTAAATCTGTTTCGATTTTAGTAGGATTTCCAGCACAATTGATTTCATCTCTATATAAGTTTCTTTCCATGAAAATATCTCTTGGTTCACACAATGTAACCTCATTTGTTGCCACATCAAAATAATTGAGTTGGCCTTTTTCATCACAAAAATTACGCAAAATAAATTGTGGTATATAATGGTGTCGAATTGGTTCTCTTTTCAATTTATTTACCTCTATACTCTAGATTAATCTACTAAGCACATTTTACCATTTTGAAAGACAATTGTAAAATATACTTATACACTATTCTTTTGTATGTCCACCTTTCCGATAGTCGGATGGCACCGTTTTGGCACCGGTAATCCTATTTTCTCATTTTTTGAGCGTAAAAAAAGACTTCCGAGAAATCCTCGGAAGCCTTGATTTTACTAGGTTTTTCCTAATTATTCGATGATGTTTTTAACAACACCTGAACCTACTGTACGTCCACCTTCACGGATAGCGAAACGAAGTCCTTCTTCCATTGCTACTGAATGGATAAGTTCACATGTCATTTCGATGTGGTCACCAGGCATGCACATT
>JAEIGA010000998.1_pt1 | contig 42598 bp, 56 predicted proteins | sample 9270691 | NCBI WGS metagenome assembly JAEIGA01 (sample SAMN17057246, study PRJNA624740) | gut metagenome | biome: biome; isolation source: fecal sample | host: Bos grunniens | place: China: Xizang | collected 2019 | reverse complement strand
TTGAAGGGAAATATGGCATGGAGATTGACTACTACAGATTTATTTAATTAACCTTTATTAATCATGGAAGAAGCAAAACAATTAGGGTACGACTACGTACAAAACAACATTTGCTACGACGACGTAGTAAGAAAGCTTACTGAAGCTTATTTAGACTGGTTTGAAAGAGAACAAAAACACGTTGACAATGAAGATGTTATTGACGTGGCAACGCAAAACTGAATTTGAGAAGGTGAAGCCTGGGAAGCAATCGAAGATTGAATTAGAGAATTCTTCGAAAAGAATCTAACTAGATTGTGAGATTATGTTTAATTCTTAACTAGCAATACAATGGAGCGAACTCAAGAATGAGACAAGCGGTATTGTGAAATGCCTGAAGCTTGACTAATAGTAAGGCCAGATTGAACCTGTATTATAAACTGGACTGAACCTTATTATATGCGTCTAGAATGGAATCCAGAAAAAACTGGAGACTTCAACATCCAAAATCAGAAGTACATTCTAGAGAATAAGTACTATGAATTAAAGAACATAGTAAACACATTTAACCTTTAATCCAATCAATCATGACAGGAAAACAATTAGAACAATTTAAAAAAGAAGCAAAGTGGTGAACTATTGCTTATGAAGAAGCTTCATGTAGAAGCATGATTAATAGTTGTTTAGTTTACTGAACCAGATTTTTAGAATCTAGGTATAAGGACGACTATATTGAGAAGCTTGGAGAAGCTAGAGTATTGGAGCTTTATAACGAACAAAAAGAAGATTTTGACAAGTCTGAAGTAAAATACAATGTTTATACAGACTGAGAATGATGTACTTATAATTCAATAAAACGACGAGACGAATAGGAAAAGGACGCCCAGAAGGACGCCCTTAACCCTAACCTTTACTTCTCAATCACGAAGAAGTAATTGACTTATACATTTTAAAATGTAAAATGCAATACTTTTTAACCTTTAAAAAACAAAAATGGTATGAATTAAAAGGACATTGAGTGAACCACAGTTATTTGAACTAAGAGACCATAGGGACAACACGGCTTGAGAACTCATAAAAGTCTACACGGCCGCACAATTGTCTTATATGGATTGAGTGGACCAGAAGACTATTAAACATTCTAAAAGGTATTTGCCTGTAAGAGTGGATTCTGGACCTGCTTTATATAGATTCAAATGTGGTGAAAATTCAAAGCCTTATAGAGTTATGTATATTAGACTAGACGAAATAAGGGACTTATACCACAGGAGAACCTGAAACAAGCTAGCTATAGAGCTACAATAAAAATAAAAAAGCCTGAGTATACGCAAGAGTCTGAAGTAAAATTCAGACTTTTGCTTTTCAATTAGAATCTGAGTAAAATTTGTTTTTATTTTCTAACCGACCACAAAATGAAAATAACAAACGAACTTATACTGGGACGAATGCAACACCTGGAGAATAATCAATATGCTTCTACTACTATTGAAAGTTACTTCACAGATTTTAAATTATTCCTGGAGTTTTTGAAGCATGAAATCCAGGTTACTACCGTTGAGCTAGAAGAAATAACACTAGTGAGAATAGAAGAGTGGAAGACAACATTGAACAAAACACTAACGCCTAAAACATCTATTTACTACATGAAGAGAACTACTATTTCTCAAGCAACAATACAATCAAAATTAACGGCTATAAAATCCTTTATGAAGTATATGAATTACTTCTATGGAGAAGGGATTGATTATAGAAAAATAGAAACAAAAAGAATAAAATCTGAATACATCGAATGCCTTACTGAAGAAGAGTTTAACATCTTCCAATCATTCATTGGTGACTATGAGAAGTATAGGATTAACGCCTTACGCATGCAGTTACTATGCAATATAGGTTACACTAGTGGATTGAGATTGAGTGAAATGTTGAATCTGAAGGTGGACGAAGTGAGAGCAGGGGAGTCTAGAATCCTGGGAAAAGGACATAAGACTAGGTGGGTATTCTTTACTAACTCTACTGAAGAATTACTCAGTGAGTATTTAGAAGAGAGAAGAAAGCCAATACCACGAACCTGAATTACTGAAAGAGATTCTGATTATGTTTTCATAAGTCACAACTCAGGTTATGACTATGGAAATCCAATCAAGAAGAACACCGTATGTGAGAAGATTAAGAAGTATTCAGATTTGGTAGATTTGGGGAAGAGAGTTACAGTACATTCTCTTAGACATTCATATGCTACTAGATTGTTAGAAAGCTGAATGAATATAAGGGAAATCCAGGAGCTACTGTGACACTGTGACATACAAACAACTCAAACGTATTGTCACATTCTTAAATCAAATCTGAAGGAAAAAGTATGACATGTGTTTACGTAGGTATGAACTGGTGAAAAGATTTTTAAAAAAAGTCTTGACATCCGTTTCCGATTAATTACCATATAGACGTAATCAGGAGTAATCGTTGGAGTGAGAATTCACCATGAACCTATAAGGTCGTGGGTTCGAATCCCACCCCGCCCATAATATATATTATGAGAAAAAGTCGATTACTCAACGTAGTCGGCTTTTTTCTTTACGCTATAGAGAGTTGAGTCGACTTCTATTGGTTACGTTTGGTATGAAAATGATGTACTGTAAGAGTGAATTTATAAAGCTGTGGCTTGTATGAAATCAGGTTAATGTACATCTTACCTAATACCACATGCAACCTAGCTTTATAAGTCCACTCTTTTTTATTTACGAATAATTTGGAATGGTATATGTAGAAACACCAGAAAGTGAACTCACCGAAGAAGAAGTAAGAAGGTGATTTAACAGATTAAGAGAATTATACAAACAGTCTCAAGCACGTGTGCATGAGCTTAAAGTGGAGAGAAAGGAAAAGAACTTCAAAATAATCGAACTAGAGAAAGAGATTAGAGCTTTAAGAAAAGAGAATAAACATTTGAATTATGAACTAAATAAAGGGAAAAAAGAAAAGAAAATAGAAAATCCAATCGAACTAGCTTCGAATTTAATGGATTTTAAAAAGAAATTCTTTGAGAGTCTCTAATCTAGATGTTTATTTCATTAACCTAAGACACAATGCTACAAGAAGGTTATTGCTTTATGCCTAATACAGTACTGTATAGCAAAGAGCTTACAGACAAACAGAAATTATTATTCTGAGCCATTTCAAATCTATGTGCTGAGAAAGGTTATTGTCGAGCTTCTAATGAGTATTTATGAGAATTACTAGACGCTGACGAAAGGACAATAAGAAGGAATGTCTCAGCACTACAAGAAATGTGATTTATAAATATTGTAGTTAAGAACTGAAATCAAAGAGAAATTACCCTTCAAGAAGAACCAGGACAAAAATGTCCGGGGGGTAGGACAAAAATGTCCGGGGGGGTAGGACAAAAATGTCCACATAATAATACAAGTATAATATTACAAGAAAAAGAAATATATAAAGAAAAGAAATCAATCCCTAGTGTGAGTGAACTAGTTGAGGCATACAAAAACAATCCACTACTAGTTGAGAAGATTGGGGATGTGGATGTAGTACGTGAACGAGCTGAATATAAACAAGCAAAAAAGAATAGAGCATATAAGACTGTGAGTTGATTTATTCAACAACTGGTAGTATGTGTAGAGACCGTCAGGTTCTGAATGCCACGTGGAGACACGGCACAAAGACTTAGATTTGCACTCAATCAGACTTGTGAAAGAGAATGGAAGAGTGTGTATTGGAATGAAACAATAGAGCAGGAATACCAATCCTGGAAAAGAAATTTAGCCCTAACCTTAAATAAATGAATTCAGATTTAATTAAATGGATGTGAATATACCCTAACTTCAGTCAATGTTCAATCCAGACCTTCAATGAGAAGGACAAAGAAGAGAAGTCACAATCTAGAATACTAGAAATGACTGGTATTAATCTAGAGAAGTGTGAGAAGTTACAGTCAATGTTACCTTATGGGGTATACTTCTCAGTCAATCCAATGGAGCCAGGTAAAAGAGACAAAGCAAGCGTGAAGAAAATTCAGACTTGGATTTGTGACATCGACGACCAGAACAAAGGCCACCAATTGGAGCTTATTGAGAAAGCACCACTCAAGCCTTCACTAGTAGTAGAATCCGTACATGGGTTTCACTTGTACTACCTTGCGGAGTCAGACTTAACTGAAGAAGAGTTTGAGAATGGTAACTGGTGACTAAAGAATTACTACAATGGGGACCCTAAGGTATGTAGAGACACGGCAAGAGTATTAAGAATACCTGGTTTCTACCACCAGAAGGGGGACCCTATACTAGTGAAGTATAGAGAAGACTTGAGTAGCCAGAAACGTTATACACCAGAACAGATGTATGAAGCGTTTCCAGACCAGTCAGACACAACGCCAGGAAGAGTGAAACAAAGGGAACAGTTGAATAGTTTCATAAGAGAAGAAGACAGCTTCTGGACCAAGGCGTGAGAGCTTGACAGTAAGAGCATGCTAGAAGAGCTTAGTTGAAGTAGTTGGGTATGAAACGACCTAATCACCTTCAAGCGTAACTCTTCAGGGACAGAACAGATTTATTGCAATGGTAAGTCAACAGGATGTTGGATTGACAGGAACTGATTGATTGGTTCAGCAGACAAAGGTTGACCTACATGGATTCAGTGGTTGAAGTGGTACGGACTAGTAGACTGGAAGCAACTTGCAGAATACTTGAAGGACCGTCACCCTGAACTAGAACAGAAGAAGGTAACGAAGCTTAATACAGAAGAGCTTATATATAATCCTACAGCAGTACCAAAGTTAAAGAAGCCAGACTTCACATGGTGAAGCAGGGAGCTAGACAATGCTTTAGGTAAGATGTCAAAGGGACAACTAGTAATCCTTCTCTGAGAAACTGGAGCAGGTAAAACAACATTTGCAACATTCATGGCAAGGAAGAATAAAGATTGTTGCTACTATGTGCTAGAAGACAGCGTAGAGAATATTGCAATGCGTTACGCTATGAAGTATGCAGGAATAACTACTGAAGAATACAACAACGGAACCTGGAGTGAATCAAAGGAGCAACTGTACGAACAGGGGTATTTGAACTTCAGGAATAGAGACTTAAAGCTAATTGACGTGGGACATAAGATTACAATAGAGACGCTTATGGAGTCAATGAAGGACATGAAGGAGAAAGGATGTGGTTTGTTCTTCATAGACAATCTAGGATTTATTGTTGGTAATGGTGACAATGAAGCAAGTCAGACCGCAGATGTTAGTTCAAAATTATTAAGCTTCTGTCTAGAGCAAAACGTATGTGTAGTACTTCTACACCACTTCAAGAAGAAGTGAACCACTCTGGACAAAAGAGACATCTCTCAAATGCGTGGTAGTGGTAAACTATGAGACGACGCCTTCATGGTGGTTGAGTATATGAGAGACGACGACCTAACCTTTTTAAAAGTTTACAAAGACAGAACATGGTGAAACTTAGAAACTTACGAAATCGTATACGACAGGGGAGACTTCCTATTCAAGGGGACGTATGCGTAGACCACAATCCACTAGACCATAGCCGAATCCTAATCGAAAGGAACTGGACGAAGCTTGGTAAAAGGTATGTGGCAAAACAATACAGGGACTGAAAACTAATGGTTAGCGTCCCTGTAAACAGATTGTCGGACATAGACCGAAAATATTTTAACCTTTAATTCTAAATCATGAGGAAACTAAAAACGAAAGGCATTGACGCCTTACCAGACGAATTAGGCTTCTGGACCTATTACAGGGATTGAGTGAAGCTCACCCCTGAAGAGACGGCAAAGCTTACATTCGACGAAGTAGCGGAGGCTACAGCACCTAGAACTCCAGAAGAGTGGAGGTGGTATTATGAAGACATGGAAGCCGAAAGGCTCATGGAAGAACAGTATTTAGATTATAACTTCAGCTAGGATGGACAAGGAACTGAATAAGAAGATTGCACTACTTGCAGAGATTGCAAGGCAGAATAGAATTATAGAGCTAAGGCTTAAACAAGACAAAATAAAAAACGAACAAATAAAAAGAGAAATCTGAAAAATGATTGAGAACTTAAGTAAGTAACCTTTATTTCTTATTACTATTGAAATGACAGACAAGCAACTAACTAACAAGGCCATAGACATCAAGTGAAAGAAGTATGTCTTGGTTTCAGACAGGGTATTATACTTCAATGAAACATACCCTAATGGTTCAATTGTTACTCAAAGAGTAATGACTGAAGAACCATGAATAGAAGTATTTAGAGCAACAGTCACTCCAGACTGTGACCACCCAGAAAGATGTTTCACTGGTTACAGTCAAGCTAAGTGGTGAGACTGATTTATTAACAAGACTTCAGCACTTGAGAATGCGGAGACGTCAAGCGTTTGACGTGCCTTGGCTATGATGTGAATTTGAGTAATTGATTCCATTGCTAGCCTAGACGAAATCAACAAGGCTGAGAATACAGCAAAGACGCAAAAGAAATCATATGTGAAGGAGAGTTGGTTCCAGGCCGCAATGAGTAATCTAGACTTCATGAAAGATTGTTTAGACGAAGACGACTTCATAAAGAAGATTAAGTGAAAGTATGAAATGGACGAAATGCAGGAAGGACAACTAAGACGTAGGTACCAGGACATTATGAATGGAGACACTCCAGATTTACCTTTTAACTAGAATCAATCATGAAAAGAGAAGACAAGATTAATCAATACGTCAACAATCTAGAAGAGCTAGAGAAGGAACAAATCATATTCACCCTGAAAGATGGGTGAGTATGAGTTCACTATGAAGCTTCAGAGTATAGCATAGCAGAACGAATACTTAATTCAGTAGACGTAGCATACTGATTAATGGAAGACATCGGTATGGACGACGACATGAAGATGGAGATTTTCAACAAATGGTTGGAGAACATCAAAGAGCATGTTGACCAGATTTATAAAAATATTAACAAACATGATTAGTTTATTGGCAATTTTGTGAACACTTTTAATAGGTACTACCGTTGCCGAATCCACTACTTTTGGGGGTGACTGTAGTCCTGTGGAACAAGTGTCAACTCAAACAATTCACCATTCGGGATTTTCTTCTGAAGACCGAAGACAAGCGGCAGTTCAATACGCTTACGATTTAGGGGGAATAGATTTCGTTCTCATGCTAGAATGCGAGAATGGAAATCGGAATCCAGAAGCCAGGTGAGACCACGGACATGCGTGGGGGTTGTGTCAAATGAATGACCGTTACCATAACATCCCTAGTGGTTATTATGGGAACCGACAGTTCCAGTTAGATTATTGTTACCAGAAATGGAGTACTGGAACCAAGTTCTATTGACCGCAACGCAAGATTAAGTGACAGGCTTGTAAAGAGTTTGTCAGGAATAGATTTATATTAGAATAGAATAGGATGGCGGAAGTATGAAACATGGATTTCAAACACGACTTGAAGATGTGAAAGTGGGCAGAGTTAGAATTTATGGATTTGTTGTCTTACAAGAAGAACGTCAAGAGCATAGAGCGACCACAAGGTAAGTTTCCAGACTACGACGTAAAATCTACAAATCAAAACTGAACTGAATTCACGTGGGAAGTAAAGTGGGACTGATGGTACCCTTCCACTAAGTGTTTGTGAATAGAATATGAAAACAAGTGAGTACCTTCTGGAATACTTACTAGTAAGGCTGACTTCTATGTATTCAAACTAGGAGCGAAGTTCTTCTACTGTAAGAGAGCAGAGTTGTTAAGGCTATTGTTCAACACACCAGACAAATGAGACAAGATTGGTGGAGACGATTGAACTAGTAGGTTATATATAATACCAGAGAATTTATTTTACACTATAGCAACAGAAGTGAAATGAGAAGATTAATTCTGATTACGTTGTTTGTAATACTTGTGTTCATAGCATGGGTGTTATTCAGGACATACGTATACTAGTGGTGTACGGAGATGGATTGCCATGCGTCAATCGGGCAGACGCAAAAAGTACCCAAATCCAGTAGTGTAGTTCAGAGATGGCTACAGGGCTTTACGTTTTTCGGCCTCATGGAATCTGGTCGGATTGCCACCACAATCTAGTGAAATAAATAAGAGCAATAAACTTGCCTGGCCGTATGGTGGTACGGCCTTCTGAAGGTATATGGTGTAATGGTTAGCACAATGGTCTCCAAAGCCGTTAGTCTGAGTTCAAATCTTAGTATACCTGTATAATCAGATTTTAATTCTTAATTATTTACAAATGGAAGAACTTATTGTTTCAATACAAGATGAATATGAATGAAAAGTTATACTTAGAACAAAAATATATACAGAAGAAGAATACAAGAAATTAGAAGAAGAAAATAAAAAGCTGAAAGAAACAATAAAAGACCACCAATTATATGAGGAGAAATTAGAACATAGAATTATAGAGTTGGAGGAATTATTACATTGAGAGTAATCAGATTTTTATATTTTAATTTATATAATATGCGGTACGAAACAATTTGGGATTGGTGTTTTGGAATAGGGTTTTGCCTATTACTTTCAAGTCCACTTGTACTAGTTTGATGGGTTATTTATAAGGATTTACACTGTTGGGGATTAGACCCCGCAACAGCACCTATTGAATGTCAGAGAACTAATACATTAAATATTAATGGTGTAGACTAATCAGATTTATTTATTATTATTTACTCATGGAAAACTGTAGGAGATGTTGAGTTAAAGTAGAAAACAAATCAGACTTATGGTGTAAGAAATGCCGTAAGCGTGTAGATGAAGAACTAGATGGGGACATCAGCAGACCATTTGAATACTACATGAGATGGTGGATTAAAAAGAAAAAGAGTTTAGTAAATTTATATTCTAACAATAAACAAAATGGTAACAATGATTAGGTGTGAAGATTGTGGTAAAGAGATTGAGAAAAAGTGAAGAAGGGTTGTGTGTGTTAAATGTGCTAACAAGCGTAACAAAGAAGTAGCTAAACTTTATAGAGAGATGAGAAGAAGTAAAGCAATGCAAATGTATTACAAAAAAACAGGAGACTAGTTCTCCTGCTTTTTTAAACTGCATTAAAGCGGTAGCTCTTCATTTATTTCAGGGTATTCCGCTCTACATACTTTACTGAATTCTTCAATGGCTTTTTGCATATTGGAGTTTTCATTAGGGTATGTCTTTTTTAATCCACCTATTATTGCTAGGTATACATTCTTTCTCTTGAGGTATTCTGGGTCCTGTATGGCCTGTGCTTTCAGGAATGGTACCCAATACCTGTAGTTGAACATTCCTCAAGCATTCTTTAGGAAATTATACTCAACATAGAATCTAGACTTCAATCATTTTCCATCATTAGTATTCCATGAGTTAAGGAACCATAATCCTCACTCGTCCCATCCTACACAACATATAGCATGTCACCCAGTCCTGTCTTCAGGTTTAATAAATGTTTTCAGATGTCCGTTAGTTAACTCAATCCAAGTTGTTTTGTTTCACCTCATAACCCAAACAACAGGCTGACCGTTATAAATGTAACGCTTGATTGTTTCTATTCATTTGTCATTCTCCGTCCACATACCATATGCGTACCCATCAATCTTACTCACACCACCTTCTTCATTCTCTATTCAATTTTTGTATGCGGTACTAACTGCCTTTTCTACGTAATCTCAACCATCATATTCAGAAATAGAATGTCACATCTTCTTTCGAAGGTCTCTTCGTGAAGGAGTAATCAGATTTTGATTTACTGGCTTAACTCATTTAGCCTTAACATTCAAAACCTGTACTCAGTGAGAAGTAGAGCAACTAGTACATGCTCCTAGTGAACCCTGGTAGTTTGTTCTATAAACCCACTCACCTAGAGTGAAAGATTTAGGAAGCTTTATTGACCAATCTAAATCTATGGTAGCCTCAGCTTTAAAGTCCCTGGCGTCAGCTAAATCCTCTGGCAACGTTAAGCAGCCATTGTAGTTTTCGAAGTCAATCATTGTGTATATTTAGAAATAAATGCAGAATTGTCTATTTTCTTTTCGTCGAAATACTTTCTAGAGTAGAACTCTGATTTCTTTCATAAGTTATATGCACTTACGGGTCTCAAATACCCCATTACACGTGTATAAACCTCACAAGGTGTTCTTTTTTTGTCTGTCATTGTTGTTATTAATATTCAATAAATTTCATTTGGATGTCACTAGTACCATCGTCTTTGATGTTTACTTCCACAATCCATCCACCAATAGTGTTACCCAGATTGAACCTCTTAGCTAGTAGGTTCTGTTTTAGAAATGCTCCTGGAAGAAACGTATGTATATTCCTGTACGCCATATATAATGCGTCGTGCCAGTGTCAGCTAGCAAATACATCTGGTTGGTCTCTAGGGTCTATGTTCTCAATAAGCTTCTGAGAATGGTAAGACTTGGCATAAGCCTGAGATTTACCTCAGTGGTGAGCATTGATGTCCACTCAGTTCAGCTTTATTCTAGCGTCATAGAATCCCATGTTAATGATGTCGTCTCTTAGATTAGCTATGTTCTTTATGATGTTAGCTCCATTCTCCTTTAGGAAGCTTTCGTCATGGTTCCCTCATACCACGTACGTCTTAACGTCTCAGTAGTAAGGGTAATCATTCACAGCCGTCTTCAATTGTTCGTCGTAACCAACATTCTCTAGTTCGTATATTTGTCACTTAAACACATTACCTGTTCCATCCACTAAATCACCACAGTGAATAAATGCTTCTACTCATTCGTCTCAAGCCTTCTTGTAGAAGTCTGCTAACTCTTTTTTAGCACATCATTTATTTCATAGGTGAGTGTCACTTACTAAGGCAAACTTCAGATGTCATTTGTCTCAGATTATTTTCTCTACTCTCTCACTAGTAGAAGTCTGTAGGTGAGCAAGAAGTCACCTTAACTCTTCTGGACTATAAGTCTTAACCAACTCTTGCTTAGCCAATTCTTCTTTAGTTAAGGCTTGTCACAGATTCTCAGCTACCTTACTCCTGTACTTACCGACAGTATGTCTGTCTACTCACAGCTCCTTTCAGATTTCTGTGTCTGTTGTTTCTTGTGGAAAAGAATTAATCTTTTCGATTACACTCTGTTCTAGTTTCATCAGCAATACAATTACAAAATAAAACTATTTGAAGCATTCTGGCTTATACCAGAACTCTAAATCGTCAGCTTCATGTGCAGTCAATGTTTCTAGTAATCGTTCCTTCACTTCTGGTCTTAGAGCTTTACTAGAAATATTAACTGTAGTTAAAAGCTGCTCCGCAAGTAACTGATTGTTAAAGAGCGTATGTAAAGCACGGTGTTGAGTTTCTCTGAGTTCGATTAGGTTATGCTTGTCACTGGTTCAAAAACGGGAACGACATACTATATGATGTGTGCTAGTCTTCTCCCCCTTCTCTCTCATTCAGATTTTTTTCTTTATAAAATAAAATCCATCTTTTTAACTGTTTCTCTCACCACCACTTAACTATTCTGTCTATTAATTCATCTAACCACATACAATGAGTGGAAATAAAAGCATAAGCAATCCCACAACTATAATTCACTCCACGATTGCTTTTCTGGTTCTGGCCTGTATACTTCTTGTTCTTTTACTCATTTTCTTTTTGCTATTACTAAAGCCGACGCAGCAGTGTCTTGATGGAAGAACCTCTTGGCCCAATGCTCCTTTGGAGTCCAAACCCATTCGTTATTGTTTCTACATAGCCACCATTCTTCATTCACTGTTTCGTCTCAGATTTTTACTTCTTTGTATTTCTTTATAGCATACTCATTCTCTTTAGGGTAATGTACTATATTGTAACCCATCTTTATTCTCACTTAGAATCTAAATCTTTGTCTTCTTTTAAAGTGTCGTCTACCTTTCCCTTAAATATTTTTGCAATCCATTCAAATAACATCTTGAGTGCGTCTATTTCTGGAAGTTGTTGCTTATAGTTAATTGAATAGATGTGTCAGATTACTGAATAACCTTCAGCTACAATTAGAATAGAAAGCATTGCTGTTGCTATAAGCTCACTACTCTCAAATCATGCTCCTCTAAGTATTCCAATAACTATGAAAGGGAAACACCATCTAGTCAGCTTTTTAATTAATCCTCTTACCATTAGTTTACTCTCTAGAGTTCCTTGCATATAAGCGTCAACTACACCAAACACTCGGTCTAGTAGTAGCATAACACTAAGAATAATTAACGTCTCACCACCAATTCAGAAATACTCTAGAATAGTAGCAAGAGTTATTCCTCAAGCTATATTAACTGCTAATCATTCAGCCTCTGTCATTTTAATTTGTTAAAAGAAATAAATCTAATTACTACTGCTCGTATATTTGTAAATTGTATTACTTCCTACTCTTACAGCATACAGATTTCAATATTGGTCTAAATCAAATCCCCATCTTGCACTCGTTGGAATTACTAGGTTCTTATTGTCATATGTTGCTGTTGTTATGTCCCAAGGTGTTGAAAGTGTATATTGTGCAATCATTCAGAAGTCATTATTAGTATAATGCTGACAAGCAAACAGCTTTCTTCCTGTTGGACTAATCTTTATGTCGTAAACCTTTCTATAAGAATGTCCATCTTGAGTTATTGTTTGCAACTGTCATTGTACCCAATTAAGTGTACCTGTTATGTCTCCATTAGTTAAGTCTACTTGGTATGCGAATGTTCAGTTTACAGGTACTGCACCGTCATCGTTACAACCACGGTATAATCTACTTAAGTCGTCTTTTATACAACATCATACAAAATTCAAATCTCCCGTCGAATTTATTGTGGTTGTTGCCGTTGAAATGTCCCAATCTGTCGAAAGAGCTAATCTTGTTACATAACCATTGCTAGATTGCCGTCAATCTTTAATAGAATATATATTGCTACCATCTGAAGTTATGTCTAATCCACGAGAGTTAAAGCTTATACTTCTTACTAAGGAAAGTGTACTTATGTCTCCACTTGTCATAGAGTATTGGTATAAATAGTTAGTATTTGCTATATATAAATTAGTTCCATCTGGACTTACTGTTAATGCGTGCAGATTACTCTGTTGTGTAGTAGATTGAGCGTGCGTGTAAGTGTCTATGTCTGGTCGTTCACCAACAGGTCCACCTACAGGTCGTACTTGATGTGTCCCTACGTAAATCTTCTGTATTCTGTAACCCATTGCTTTAGTTTAAAGAGTTAAATAAATCTAACTTATACCATATATTGCTTTAGTGTCATCGTAGTAATCTGCTACTTCTTGTGCTGTTCGAACTACATCTTCCACTATACACTCGCTTAAATACCCATCTCGGTAGTGATTGCTTGCATAATATGGTGATGTACCACCTCAACCAATTCAGAATTTTGGAGTTGTTGTATTTAATGTTGTTGTTTTTGTACCCATTTGCGCACCATCTAAATACAACCTAACAATACTTCCATCGTATGTAGCAACAACATTATGCCAGGTGTTTGTTGTAAAAGTATATTGCGATGTGTCTGCTGAATACCCTGCAAAATAAACTCAAGTGTGAAAGAACAAAGAACATAATTTATATGAACTCCGTTCTCACCAGAAAAACATCATACTGTCGTGTAGAGATGTCCTTGTGCTATAAGCCCAAATAGACATTGTCCTACTAGCATTTCAAGATGGTAAGAATGTTGGATTAGTGTAATATAGGTTATGGGTACTTGCTCAAGGAGTTCCGAAATTAGCACAATTAACTCAAGCATTAATTCAAAATGTAACTAAATCATTATTGTTAGTCAGATGATGGTTGTTTCCACTTTGGTCATTAACTGTTGTAGTAGAAGTTAATGGGTAATAAACCACTGTATTAGCTCCTGGTGTCCAAGGATTAGGTGCATTTACATCTCCTATATATGCTCATACTAGTGCGTTCTCTGTTAAAGCCATTCGTTAAATAAATTGAAATAAATCTGATTATGGTATTAGTCTATAACCTGCTGTTTCAATCCAACAATTGTTTACTCCACATAATTGGAAATATATTTGTCAGCTTAACCTTGTTTCTAAGGTTGCTGCTCCACCATAAGTTCAAGACGCATAATCATCGTCGTCATATAAGGCTGTCCAGTTTCAAGAACTGAAATCATAAATTAATGAGTGTTTATGATGAGCTGCATGGTAACTACTTACATTAGTGAAATAACTTCCACCTGCTCCCCAAGCAGTATTTGAACCATCATAAGTCCATCAATATAACGCTAAGTTTTTCCAGTCGCTAGATGTAGTAGTCTCAAATGTGTCATTTATTCAGCATAAATAACCTGCACTACCATCTCTATAACCAGAATAATATATTTCTATTCAGCTGTAATTCGCTCCTATTCCATCAATCAAAAGTCACGCTGTTCGTTTACCTGAGTTATTTCCGACTCCTTTTCATTCAACAAATGTTACTCCTCAACTTGTATACGGAAATAGACTTTGCATTTCTGCAGCAGTCATAGATGTGAAGTCGAAATCTGTACCACCAGATGGAGAAGGTGGTTTTGGTCAATATACTGTTGCGTCTACTTGCCATTCGTTAATTGCAACATAAGAACTTCTTCTTTGTAAATACAACCTTAGGTAACTATATTTACCAGAATTAGAAACTGTAAACTCAAGCGTTTGATTAGGAGCGGTAAAATTTAAAGATGTTTCTGGAATTATTGTTTCATACTGTCAACCTACCGCCTTACCTTGTAAATAAAAGGCATTTGGGTACCGTGGATTGCTTGCGTCGTTTCTTGATGTTATATATAGTTTTTCAACTGAAATCTCATCTGGTACAGCAATTGACGAAAAAACCCAACCACTTCAAATGCTAGAGTGGTAAGCGGTATTGCTTTGTTGGTCAAAAGGGTAATACGCATAGTACCCACTTAGTAGACTACTAGCAGTCGCAAGAAATCCTTGGTAGGAATCTGAAGTCATTGCGGGTATATAACCAGTTACTGGTGTTCAACTTCCTGTCCATAAATAAAATCCCATCGTTCTATTATATAGTTAAATAAGCTGTTGAATTGTCATAAGAACCTAAGTTCTGGTACTGGCTCTCTGTTCAAGCCCAGATTTTTGTTATTGTTATTGGACTATTAGGGTCGCATATTATTCATCAACCTCCACTTCAAGCTACTGCGTCATCTACGTATTTCTTTGTAGCAGGATGGTAATCTGCTGTAGGTGTAAAGTAACCTGCATATGAAGCACCTGTTGGTTCTATTACGTTTGCTAAATGACTTCGTGTATTTAAGTAGTCCGCTGAAGTTACTGTTCCGTTAGTTGTTGTAATAGTCTGTGCTGTGTTGTAGATTGTTGTATAACCAGTTGATGGTCCTTGCGAACCGTTTGCTCTTTCTCTTAGTGAGATGAAGTAATATGTTGTTGAACTTCCTACTGTTGATTTAAATGAATATACAAACACATCTTGGCTACTGTCTTTTAGTATAGCTCCATAGTTTGTTCCCTTTTCTACCCAGTTTACTATTGCTTGCTGTGTTGTGCTATTCCAACTAGAAATGTCCCAACATTTAACATTTGTATATATTCAATCTGATGTTAACCACTCTGTTCCACTTGCTGACTTCATTAAGATGTCTCAAGTCTGTCATTGACTAGCGTTGCTAGGGTACATTGTGTTAGAGATTACACTGTTTGTTATGTCTATTCAGTTTCAAGCTGAATAACTTCATCCTCATCATCATCCTCAGCTGTCTGTCCAAGGTACGTTTACTACCATCTGTCAGCTAGAGTTAGTCTGAATAGGGTATGTTCTTCCATTCGTACTAGATGGACTATTTGCACTTACTGATTGCTGTGTGTCACTTCCTAGCTTTACTAATCAAGCTGCTGAACTTGTGGCTGCACCATAAGATGGGATTGCTCCTCAGTCTTTAATCAGTTTTCATGTTGTTCCATCAAATACTGCTAGATGTCAATCTACTGCACTAGATGGTCCTACTACATCTCCTGTTCCACCTCATCATCAGCTCCCTATTGTGTTCCATTGACTTCCATCATATGCTTTAACTACATCGTTAGTAGTGTCATACCAAAGCTGTCACTCATATGGAGTACTAGGTGCTGAACTTCCTACGTATGTGTCTTTGTCATCTACGTATTGTTTAGTAGTAGGACTTCCTGCATAAAGAGGAGTATATACGATTGGGTAATCGTAGTTGGTAGACAAATAACTTCATCCGAATGAATTTTGTGTTGAAATACCAGTTACAGTTCAACTTGAAGCATTCACATAAAATCCACTAAGAGCGGTAACATTAGCACTTCAAGAATTTGAATCATTTAGTTTAGGACTTACAAATCGCAGCCTATTCGAGGTACGTCCCACAAGTAAATAAGCCTGTCCATTATAAATCATTATAGGTTCTTTTCCTGCCGCATACCAATCATATGCTGCTTGTGCTTCTGCTATTGCAGTAGAACCACTAGTTCAACTTAATGGGAATGCTTTCACGTTACTTCAGTCACCTCCACCACATTCATTCCAACTACTTCCATCGTAGCTCTTTAGTACGTCGTTTGTTGTGTCGTACCAAAGGTCTCATTCTGATGGACTAGATGGAGCTGTTGGACTTACTGTTGCTCCTGGTTTAGTGTTGCTGATTACTCAGTTATTTATTCAGATTCAGTCTCATGCTGTATAGTTGATTGTTCCTCACAATGCGTCCCAAGCTGTTCCAGTCCAAGCGTAGTTCATTCCAGAATCTACTACGTTGTATACATCTCAGACTTCTGGATTCTGTATATTTGCTAGGTCTGAATATGTTGCTACACTTCCTTTATAAATATATACTCAACTTACCATTTGGTCTACATATGCTTTTGAAGCAGGGTGGTATGGTTGAGTTGGCATAAATGGACTAGCATAATAAGTGTCTGGGTCTATTGCTGATGGTGTTGTCTTATAAGTAGCAAAACTAATTGAAGTTACTGTGTCGTTGCTTGTGTTATAGTTTACTTCTATAGCGTTTGCGTATGTTTCGGAATAACCATCACTTAACCAATCTCTTACTATATGATTATAAGAAAGCCATACAGCAGGTGTTTGAGACACCACCTTATATGCTTTGAACATATAGATTTCGTTGTTATAGGAGATTATTGCGTCCTTTCAAGCTTTCTGCCAATCTAGGATTGCCTGTGCTGTTGTTAGGTCTGTTGCTCCACTTAGTGTGAATAGCTTTACGTTACAGTCACAAGTTCCACCACCTCATGCTCCTAGTTCTGTCCATACTCCTGTTCCTGGGTCATAGTATAGCTTTCAATCAGCTGCATATATAAGTCTGACATAATCCCCACTAGTAGTCTTCCAGTTTAGGATTATTCCGTTCTGTGGTCGTCAGTCTTCTGCTAGTATTCTACCTGTTGTAACTCATACTGGAAAGTCGTCTGTTGGTTCTATTCCATCATCTAGTTGAAGGTCTACATACATCTCTCTGTCTTCATTGATGTGGATTAGATTATTTGCTTCCCTAAGTAAAACACTAATGACGTGATTGTCTGAAATGTCTATTCAGTCTCACGCTGTATAAGGGATTATTGATTCTTTTAATCTTACTACCATTTTATTATATTATATGGTTAAATTGTTAATCGTTGTGTTCCATCATATAGCTTTAAAGCTGAGTTCGTTGTGTCGTACCAGAATTTTCATTCTGTTCCTATAGGAGCGTCTGGTCCTATTAGAGTTATTACACTGTCTAAATATTCTACTGTTCTCTCAAGAGAAGTTACTCTACCTTTTACTCAGTTAATCTCACTCTCAAGACTCTGTCTTACCCCTAGAAGTAAAGCGTCCACTTCAGCTTTTAAGTAAATCTGTTTGAACGTTCAAGAACCATTGTCTATGAAGAGTTGTCCTGCGTCTGAATATAAGATTTTGATGTTGTCTCCACTAGTAGTCTTGGCACATATTAGAGTTCCTAATACATCCCATCAATCTGCCACCAAAACTCTCCCTGTAGTTATTCATACAGGGAAAGCGTCAGTAGGTTCTATTCAGTCTGGCAATTGTAAATCTACATAGATTTCATCGTCTCATTCATCATATATGATTAAGTTATTCTCATCCCTAAGGTTCAGACTTATAACTTTAGTTTCTGGGTCTACCGTTATGGCTGTTCCTCAAGTATAAGGTTTCTTTCATTCTACTGCTCTTACTACCATTGTTGTTTATATAAGAGTTAAATTATTTTTCTCACTCGAACACAGCCGTAATAGTTAAGTCTCCAGTTACGCTAGAAGGTAATTCTCCCCAACTTAAGAATGGGTGTCCATCTTCAGCTGTGGCTGTAATAACTGTTGCTGAAGCTCATGTTCCAATAGTTAATACGTTTTCATTAGCACTAATAGCTGTTCCGTAAGGTACATTGTCTACTGAGCTTACATCTACGCTACCGTAGCTTACGTCATTTACTCCAATTGTAATGTCGTATTCGTTTACTGTAGAAGTAAATTGTGCTTTGAAGTCAGTCTTTTTAGAGATTGGTCATACTTCTGGTTCCCATCAACTAAATGTATAAGTGTATTGTGCTGTGGCAGCTTTAGTAGGAGTGTCTCCTGTATATTCTGGAGTTTGTCATTCTTCTACTGTTCCGTCTTGTAATACAGAACTTCCATTCATAAATCTGTATGAAACTTTGTCTCATTCATCCCAATTATATAGGTCAGTAGGTTCGTTAGTTAAGTAGTAACCAACTGTTTCATCTTCTAGTTGTTTCCATACTGGTCCGTATTCAGAGTATGTGTAATCAGCTGAAACAGATTTCTCTAATCCTTTCTTTGACCTCTCTCATCCTTTAGGAGGTTCTGGTTCATTACTAGAAATCTCCTGGTATTGACTATTGTTATATACATATAGCTTGCTACCATCATCATTTGTCCAAACTTGTAACGCTTTATGTGGGTCTGCTGTTGGGATTGCCCACACTATTTTCTTGTTCTCTGTGTCCCATAATCTTTTTAGGTTCATTATAACAAAATATATAATATAAAAATCTACCTAGCAACCACTTTAATAACATCTCAAGCCTGTCCCATTACAAATGGTCTGTTTAAAGCTTGAACTTGTCTATTTCGTGGTAAGAGTAACTCACCGCTAGGATTTAACTCAATAAAATCTGCTATGTTACCATCGTTAACTTGGTTCTCCTCTGAGTAGTCTGAAACTAGAATGGAACCTGCGTTGTCCTGGTCAGCAGTAATACATAAACTGTCGAATAAAGCTCAGAAACTATTTGTTACTGCGTCTCATGCAGTAATCCTGTCTGCTAGCTTCTGTTTCTCTATACCAATGTCTATTGGTAGCTCTTGCCATTCTCCAGTCATTACGATTGTTGCAATCATCTCATGTTTTTTAAAGTATAAAGTTTTCTTTGGTATTCGTCCGCCTCTAAGCCTCTCTTGTCTAGCTCTAGTTCTTTCTTAACCTTAGCATTAGCTATTGATTCCAACTCAGAGTTCTTTCTTTTTGTTTGCTCTAGTTCGTGAGTTAAATGGTACCTATTACTGTCCTCTATGTATTGCTTAGAGTTCTCATATTTTTTAATCTGATTTCACTCAAAGATTAGATTGTCTTCCATTGTATAATTAGTGTTGTATTCCCTGTATTGATTTCGTAACCCACTCAGCCTTATATTACTCTTCATAATGATGTTTCACTTGTCACTAACATATACATACATGTTAAATCGGAAAGAAAACTAAATCATAATATATAGTAGCTGTAGGTGTGTCTAACTCCGTTCCTCACACTAGCTTATAGAATGGAACATAATGCTGACCTTCTACATGGATTTTCTCCACAATTAACTCATCCTTATTCTCAACGTACTCATTGTGTTCTCAGACTTTTGTATTCATTATTAATAGGTAATCTCAGTCTGGTAGATTAACCATTCACAATCACGCACTCTCTCTTCAAGAAATAAATCATTTGTCGTGTATAACCGTAGGTTGTTTCGTTACTTTTTTCTCTAGGAGCTTCATACGTTCTTGCATGCTTAACATTGTTCCACTCAGAGTTTCTATTCGTGTCTTTTGGTCTGCCACTACCTTATAAAGCTCTTTTAATTCCTTACCCTGTTCTTTGATTTTATTTTCTTGTTCTTGTATTACTTTCTCCTGTAGTTCTACTTGATTCTTGAGTTCCTTATATTTTCAGTAGTGTATTTCCATCTCGTCCCCTAAGTCTCTGCTTAGCATGGCTCCTAGTTTTACCTTGTTCTCTATTTCTTCAAACCTACTATTTAACTGAGCTAACTCGTGATTGTCATAACAGATTTTTATTTCTATTGGTTTTTTGAAAGCCTCACTCTCTAACTTCCATACGTTTCCCTTCTTCTTTCCTTCTACTAAATCCATATAAACGTTAGTGACTTCCATCATACTACTAGAAATATAAATCTGAGCATACTATATTCAGTTGGTGGACATTTTTGAATTAACAAAAAAAAGAGAGCGGTTAAGCTCCCTTTCTTCTTTATAAACAATCTTCTTCTGGAAATCATAAATAAGAACCAATGTCTGTGCTAGCGACGTTCCATCTAATTCGTGAGATGAATTGGTCTTCGTTCTCAAACTTCATAGCTTCAAGGTCTTCCCATACTTCATCCTGGACCTCCTTGGTAAAGCTTGCCATCTTAATTACGAAGGCAGTCACCTTGATTTGTGACTTGTTTCTGTCACATGCCTCTAGCATGTCTGACTTGGTCATGTACTTCTTGTTCATGATTGTAAAGGTTAGAACATAAAAATGTAGATTTCTTACGACAATCTATATGTTAAAGAACATCTACACCTGTATTATAAGGTTCTGGATTGCAAAGTCAAGACCAAAAAAAGCAGCATGTGCTGCTCTTTCTGGAAATATGACTAATTCGACTAATTTGAGAATCCCACTATACATAGGATTATTAAGAATAATACTAGTGATTGCATGTTTATAAGGTTAGGGAATAAATATTTACATCTATAATATATTCTTTTGGATTGTAATGTCAAGCCCATTAGAACCTGTTGGCATTAATAACTCATTTACCATTCTGAGTTAAGGCTGTCTCTCCTAGTATTAATCAGTCTTTTATAAAGTTAGTAACCCAATCCTTTAAGAAAGCTTGAATCTTTCAATCTCATCTCATAAGAGAAGCAAGCTCTTCAACCTGAGACTCTGACAAAGCACTCTTTCATAAATCTGTTAGCATTTCTTTTGCCGTAGTCTTATTTATTCCTCTCATTCTATTCATCAGACTTCATAAGTGCGTCTTCAATGCTGTATTACCTCATATAACTGCTAGAAGTCCATTTCAAATTGCTCATTTGTAATCTCACTGTAGTATGTTATAAACCATAGGAATAGAAGCAGCTACAGGTATTCAGTATTTTGCAGTAAGGTGACTAAGCTCTTTTGGTGAAGAGTCCTTAATTGCGTTAATAATTCAATTACTAATCTGAACAATATTATTTAATCAAGCTACGTCTCAGAAAGGCTCTCATAACTTCTCTAGTTGTTTCTGAATTATTTTTCTTGCAGCCTCCCATCATTCATAACCATCTCTAATAGCACCAGGCTTTGTAAAGATTTCAAGCTCTTTGTCTATAAGCCTTTTAACCGCCTCTATTTCTGTAGCACTATACATGTTGTCCATTCTAAGAAGCTTCTGTAACTTCATAATTTCTTGAGCATAACCAGAAGCAGGAGTTCATTTGGCAATATGGTCTTCTATTCTCTTTAGCATTCACATTATTGCCTCAGTAGTTTCTTTAGAATATACAGGCTGTACTACCTTTTCAAATATTCCATCCACTGCACTCATAGCAGATTTATATAATTCTGTTGCTTTTCTTACTATTTGTTCCCTTGTACCAGTTAATCAATATTTGGTCATAAACTCAGCAAGCTCTTCTTCAGTAGGTACAATATTAATACGTCACCTAATCTTAGTTATTATGTCACGCATTTTCGATGGAGTCATTAATCATTCAGTCTGTAACCATGCAGCGGCCTTCTTAGCAAAATTTGAGTTCAATCACAATTCAGTTCATGCTCAGAAAATCGAACCCCACAACAATTCTCACTTAGTAGGAAGCTCTCAATCTAGTGCGTTGTTTATAGCTTCAAGCTCAACACCAAACTTACTTCCCTTTAATATGCTCTTTAATCTTCATCCCCGTTTAGGGTACTTCTCAGCAAGTTTCTCTACTCATCATGCCAACTTAATCAAGTTTGCAATCTTTGGGTACTTGGCAGCCAACTCAGCCCACTTAGCACCACTCACTTCAGGAGCTAGTGCTGTAAGAGTAACAGTAGTCGCAAGGTCAGTCGCCATATTTGTAGCCTGCCATACGTCAGATTCCTTGTCTCCTAGAACCATTCCATTGTCTAGAAAGTCTTTCTGCATTTGGTACCATTCTTCAGCAGCTGCGTCAGCTTCATCATCACCAAATAATTTCCATGTTAATTCAGCTCACTTAAACAATCCCTTCTCTAGTAATTTTGTTGGTCACATCATAGTCTCTAGAGTACCTCAGGCCATGTCTAGCCATGTTTTACCTCACTTCTTCAAGACTGAATCTTCTTCTACTTCAACATCTTCAGGAGTAGCTATTGATTCAGTCGCATTCTTTTTTGATTCAGGCCATCATAAGTAATCATATAATATTGTTGGATTACAATCAGTATTAGAATCGTCTCCAATGTAATTATACATGTATTTTCAGTAATCGTTGTCCTGGTTCTCTGTTAAGTATGATTGTACAAAGTTATATGTGTCGTTCTTAGCTGCGTCAGCCATCTTTCAATCATACCAGAAATCATTAATCCAATCGGCAGACTGCATTAATCTAGTCATTCTACCACATGCAGTAGCTACTCAATGGTCTGTTGTGTTAAGCTTTGTGGTGAAGTACTTCTGTTTAGCTTCGTCACTAGCAGTTATTGCTTCAGAGTTCTTTACTTCTTTTGAAGTCTGTGCAAAGTTGAGAAAATTCTGAGTTCTCTCCCTAAGGGAAGGAGTAGTAACCCCTCAGATTCTCATACCTACATTTTGGTTTTCTTCGTTCATATTAATTATATGATGGAATAAAATTAACTATTATTTGGGTCTAATCCCAAGTCTCATAAGTTTAGTGTTGTATTTCAGCTTCAAGCTCATCAAGGATTATATGTTGGAGCATTACCTCACTTTCATAAACCGTCCTCTAGTTCAACATTAAAGTATTTAGTCATTTCTGGTCTCATTTTATATACCCAAGAAGCTGCTGCAGGAACCCAAGAAAGTGTTGGTTTCTCTAGTGTTGTAGTCTTATATGTAATTCATGCAGTAACAACCTTGTCGAAGGTAGACTTAGCAATTCTCTCAGCTGCAGTTTGCATTTGAGAATGTGAAAGACCTAATGGAATCAATCAAGCCATCCTTTGTTCGTCCTCTACTGCTAGAGAAGAGTTTCATCACTTCAAGGCACCTGCGTATTCGTTAACCAAGTCGTGAAGTAATAAAGCAGCTTCAACAACTTTTGTATTTCCTATACTTCTAATAACATTCTTGTCTAATTCTGAAAGCTGTATTATATTGTCAACTCCCAACGCTGAAACTCAAGTATTCCACTCATTAGCAGGAATTGAGTTTATTAACTCATAGAATTGTTGAGCAAAGTCAACAGCTGTGGCGGCTCTGTCTAGCCAACCTCATTCTCATCATGTAGTCCATTTATTTACTGCAGTTTTAGCATTTGCAACATCGTCTCTAGTCCAATCTGGATTAATCTCTTGTACTGCTACTAATATGTCTGAAGGACTGTCGAAGTCGTTTCACCTATGGTATATGTCGGCATAACTAGCTGAAAGATTTAACAATGATTTAACTCATCATTTGTCTTTATTAGACAATTCCTGGTATGTAGGAGAGCTATTCAAGTCAAATGTCTTTCAGTCTTTTCTTCACCATGCTGAGTCTCAACTATTAATAGATTTATAGTATGACATGTTTCACATCTTTCCTCATTCCTTCTTTAGAATTTTGTCTATTACTTCTCTCTTCTCTCAGTCGGTTAACTTTAACCAATCCTGATTAGAAATTCATAAGTGCCAATGTGAAAGAACTCATCACTGACTAGCATATGCGTTATTGGAAGCTCATACATCGAAAGCATGTATTGCTGCTTCATATGGGTCTCATATGAATTTAGCTGTATAATATGTGTATGGATTACCATTTACGTCCGTACCAATAAAGCTGTCTCATATTTCATAATCTACTCATAATTGTAATCACAAATCCCTTGCATATTCAGTTGTCATTGCCGTAGGATTATTATTTCTTTCCGTTCTAGTTCTACTAGCCGCAGGTACGTCATCTTCATCCTCCTTCTCTAGTTTTGCCCAATTTATTTTAATTCATTCTTCAGTAGCGTTTTTGTCTACCTCAAATTGTTTCTCTTGAAGCTCTAATTGTCTCTTCTTTAGGTCGTACTCTAATTGCCATTGAGCGTCAGACGTCTCTTTAGACCATCTACTATAAGCAGCGTTATACCTGTCTTCTAGTATTTGCATGTTGTCCTGTATTTCAGCCGTTCTATTTGCTATATAAGCCTTTACTATATAATCAGGAACGTCTCACCTAAACACAGTATTAGCTTCTTTATTCAAATTCTTAAGTCTGCTCTTTAATTTAGCCATGTCCTCTTCGATTAAGGCCATAACATCCTTTGCAGAACCTGCTGCGTCATTAGATTCCAATATTGAGTCTATACTCCTTAATATGTCTGTAGCACTAGTGAGGTAATTAGCATTAGTAACAGCAAAATTAATATTGTCCCCCTCTAAGTCTGAACCAATTGTTGTGTCATAATCTATACCTCATTGAGTTATAGAATTAACAGTATTCTGTCATCTGATTTGTTTCTCTATTTGCTTTACTCTAAGAGCTTTCTCAGGGTAATAAGTCTGAAGGTCTCTCCAAGCTTGGTCTCCATATGGCATAGTTCCTGAAACAATAGAAGCAGCAATGCTTGCGTCGTCCATACTTCTTAAGAAGTCTAATTTATTAGCACGACTTCTTGCTATGTCTGCCTCAACATTCATTTTGTCAACGTTTGTTTTAATTGTGCTGTCTTCATCTGGTGTGTCTTTTCCGTAGATTGTTCACTCCTTTTGAGCTAAATCTTCTTTAATCTGGTCAACTCCACTAGAGTCAGCAGCAGTACTTTCTTCTTCTGGCTGCTCTCACTGTTGTGCCTGTAGCTGTCCTATTCTTTTCCAGATTGATTCAACAGTATTAAATCTGTCTGCCTCACTAGAATTATTCCATCCCTCTTGACTTGCTAAGTAATAGATTACATCTTCTTTAGAAACCTTTCACTTACTGTCGTTCCATAAAGCAGAAGCAATCTGGTCGTTTCTTCTAGCTAAGTAACCTGCAGAATCTGAGTTGGCCCATTGTCATGCCATTCAGAATTTATAATTAGGGTCTAATCCTGCTACTGTAGCGTTAGGGTCATACTCTAGATTGGAAGTGTCTACTCACTGTCACTCATACTTCTCATTCATTCCTCAAGCTTGAGCTTGATTAGGAGCAGAACTGTCGTCTCAGTATTCATTAAAATTTATGTCAGCATTCTGTAATTGTCTCTGAGGTGTAGCCACAGTTTTAGTCTTACTCTTTGGAGTAGGAGTAACTGGAGTTCATTCAGTTCCAGGATTACTAGTAGGCGTTTCCGCTATTGGATTACCTTCAACACCCGCATTAGTGTCTGGTGTAGCAACCGTTGCAGGTGTAGAATCTGGTGCAGTAACGTCTCTTAGTTCATCAACACTAGGAGTTCATTCTCTAGCTCCTCCTGTTACTTCTTCTACTGGTTCATTTGGTCTAGCTGTTGCCATTTAGTTATTAATTATAAATTAAATCTTTATATTCTACCATCCACCGATTGGATGATTGCTGTATATTAGCGTCTGGTATTTTTGTGTTATTTTGGTCTACGTATATGAACTCTAACCAGTCTCATTTCTCTAGATTACACTCTACGTAACCAAATGATGTTATTCTGTGAAACTCTCATACCGTGTCCCATTCCCAATCAAATACTGCTCTAGGGATTTGTTCTGTTCCGTGGTGCTGTAATACATAAGCTGTAATTCTGGTTATACTAGTGTTCTGTAATCATATGAACTGCTGCTTATGCTGTATTACGTACCTTCAACTCTTGATTATGTCACAGTTCAATGGATTAGTGTGGTCTCATGGAGCTATATACGTTCACTGTAGTATTGGATTAATAGTTCCATCTGGCTCAAAGCTCTGTGTATACATATTAGGTTTCCGAATCTCTATTGTGTCCGTAGGGGTTCAATCTGTCTTAACTCATATGATTAATGACCTTCAAGCATTGTCAGCATAATACTTATTAGACATTACCAAAGTGTCCCTAAGCTGAATGAACTGGTCATATGTAGAATGAGCCTCATTGTCAGAAATAGGGTATTCGTTTGGAAACAATAAGTAATCGTGCTGTCAGTCTTGTTGTGTTCGTAACATTAATATGAATTAATTGTATAAACCTCATTAATTTTGTCTTTGCAATGGTATAGAATGTCTAACTGTCTTACTATTGGTGTAGCAGTGTCAGTAGTTCAGACTTTTATAACTATTGCATATGTAATAGTCTGCCAATCGAACTTAAAGCTTGATTCTCAACTCTGTAAGTCATTGAATAAGTTAGATTTTTCTGCTCTAGTCTTTCAGTTCCTTTGCTTAATCTCCATAGCGTGCCACCAGTTATTACCAAGAGTGAAATCTGATGTACTCTTCCATAAGTTGTTTGGACTTACGTATACGTCTATGGTTCAGTTACCTGTAGTAAGTGGATTAAGTTCAAAGTTCATTCTTATTTCATCTAACATCTTTGTTACAGTTCCTCATTCCTTACCTTCAAACTCTCTAGAAATCAGAACTCATTGTGGCTTAGTCCTGTACCCTTCGTAGAACTCTTCTGGACTGTCTTCGTCATTCCAATCAGCTCATTGGTAACCATCAACTCACGTGTCGTATAGCCTCATAGCCCAACATCCTAGACTGTCTGAAACGTATAAGAAACCTTGGTTCTCACACACCCCAAATACTTGTACTGGAGTGCTACTATACCTAGTGAAGTCTCTTAATTGCCATTTCATATAACCCCTGTCGTAACCCTGCATATTCTGTCTGAACTTAAATACTCCATACTGGTCTGCTATATATATGTTACCATCATTGTATGCAGCATTAATTCCAACTGGTCCAACAAAGTAAGGGTCTTTGTCATTTATGTCCATACTAGTTAATCAAGCTCTCTGTGTTAATAGTTTAACTGGTACATTACCAATCATCTTATTTAAGTTAACCAGTCAATCTGTTCCATCTATACTATTAACATAGTAGTCTGTTCAGTTAATAGAGTATACTCTAAGAACCTTTTGTCCTGTTAAATCTATAACGTTATATACGAATGTACTTCTTAAGTTGTTATTACCTTGGTAGTAGTAAACTTTAGAGTTCCATCCTTCGTCAACAGTCCATACCTTTAAGTATTCAAAAGTACAAGTAAGTCATACAATGACAGTTCCTGGTTCGAAATGTAATGTCTTCTTCCATCACTGCGTTCCATAATAACCACTGTCTTGTCCACCAAAATCTAGTTCAGGGTAGTATACCCAAATGTCTTGTCCACATGCAACAACCAATCTAGTGTTGTTGTAGTTAAGAATGGCTGTTATTTCTCCAGTCATCCCACCTGTAGTAGATGGCGTCATTATACTTTCGTCTGTATAATCGTCATGGTCGTATGGTATGAAGTTTTCCTGACTTGATGTGTCTGTAGCTTGTGCTAACGTCCTAGAAATAATTCATAATTCTGTACCTCCATTCTGTCAGAACCACAAATAATCCTGGAATATTACTCCAGGTACTGTGTCGAAATTCTCAGAGATTAATTGTCATATTGTATAGTCCATATGAGACTGGTTATACCTCCAAGAATTAGCAGGACTACTAAAGTTATGTCCGTTATATTTGAACCTTTTAATGTCAGCAGTTGTAGCTCAGTTACCCATTGGTAATGCAGCAACTCCACTATTTCACAAGCTAATCAACTGACATTTTGCATATTTGTCAGTAAATCAAGCCCTACTAGAAAGCTTGATTCCGTGCAATTCATCATCTGCATTTATATTGCTAGAGTATAGAAAACTATGCTCTAATCAGTAGTAGTTGTCCATCGTTACTCAGTCAGTCCAACTTACCTGTGTTATTTTATTTCAGTTTCTTACCTGTTTTTTTGCTTCTCATACTGCCATCGATTGTATTAATAGTGACTAAAATATGATGTATTAGCAAATCCTTCGTCTACTGGTCTCTTGTCCTTATTTAATCCATATATATTGTCATGTAGTGTGCTTTCGAATTGACTGTAATACCATTGTGCCATTTCTGGATTTTCAGCTTGGTAAAGTCTGAATGTTATATAATCCTCAATAGCGTCTAAGAAATACCAGGGTAGATTAAGAGTAGCTAGGTCTACTGAGTTAGTAGAGAAAGCGTCATTATATTCTACTGGCTGTTGAACAAAATTATAAGTCAGAGTTAATCCCATGTCAACATCCTTAGTTGGAGTAGGGAAAATCTTAATGTCTGCATGGTATACTCAATCCTCAAACTTAGGAACAAATATATACCTAGGATTGATTTCTGAAATTCTTCCCCATACATATGGTCCTCATTTCTGACTTCATCCTCTTTTTCTTAATCTGTCTTCTCAGCTCTCATCAGTCTCCCAAACATTTCTAGCAGGTCTAATATTGTAATCCCCAAAATCTATTGGCTTACAAACTCTATAGAGCGGATTTCAATATTTGTCCTGGTGGTAAGCCACTCTTAACTGCACTATAGAATAGAAATCTTCTATGTGGTCTTCTCAATCAAATTCTGGTAGCCTATATTGGTCAACATCCTTCTCTATGTTTCTATATATAACACTAGTTGATTGTTTACCAGAAACATATTCCAAAATCATCTTCTGGAATATTAGTAATCATTTATTGAACCAAGCTAGCCACACCTTTTGATTTACCTGAGTTTCTCACCTTAACTCTTCTAGACACCAATTCTCATACATTTGTTTGATTGTTCCCATACTTACTTATTAGGAAATAAATCTGTTTATTCCAAGAGGTGAGTTTCCCCACCCCCTGTATATAAGCAAACTAACTAGTCAAGATTTTCTTGCCAAGCGTAGTCTGTTCCTGCTCTTGTTTCAAGTCTTACGATGAACAAGTCGTTTAGAACAGCTGCTCCGTACATACATTTCCATCCAACTGTACATCTCTGATTTAGAGGGTCTTCAGTTCATGCAGCTCCAAATGGTTTGTAGAAAGTTTGAAGATTTTGAAGTGTTCCAACTCCATAAGCTCCTTCTCTGAAGCAGTATGTTGGCCATACATTGAAGTCTTCATCAGAATCTACAACAAATGGTTTTACATTAGAAGAAATGTAAATGTCGTAATTTACTCAAGCTGTTACAAATCCGTCCTTAATTCCTTTGAAGTCTTCGTAGATTAATTTGTTCAACCAAGTATTAGTAGAAGATGATTTAGCATAGTCTAAGAATACGTTAGGGTGCATAATAATCTTGAATCTTTCTCCAGTTTGTCCTTGAGCAGCTAAGAAAGTAGTTGCTTTAAGGATTAAGTCTAGGTCCATAACGTCAGAAGCAGTTAATTCACTTCTTTGAGTTGCAGTTCCTGCATACATAGCTCCAATAGAACTATTTGCTAGAGCGTCTTGAATAAATTCATCGATTAATCTTCCTGCATTGTTAGCCAATTCTCTTCCTTGAGCAGCTACGATTGGAAGTAATGTCTCAACATCTAGTACGTCTGAAATGATTGAGTAGTCTCCTAATTGAACTGGTACAGCAGTAACAGTCTTAACAACGTTAGTGTGTCCGTCTGGAGTAACTCCTTCAGTCAAAGCAGCGTCAGCTAAAGATGTTCTCATAACTCCTAATCTAGGCCAAGTAATTGAATTGTAACCTTGATGTGAAGCTTTAACTCAGAACCTCATGAAAACTGTTGAAGGTTCTCCATTCTCTAAGAATGATTTTTTCAATAAGTAAGTAATGAAACTATTAACATTGTCTAAATCATTAATGTTACTAGTAAGCATTAAGTTAGCAGCGTCTTCAGTTGCTACATTAAATCTGTCAAAATCTGGCATTTTAAAATAAATGTTAAATAGGCTAAAAGTCAGCCTCTCCAACTATTAAATCTTTCAATACCAAGGTTGTGATTTCGCCCATTGAATTGCTTGCTCAGAAGTCATCTCATTAAGCTTTGGTCCTCCAACCTCAGTCGTTGGATTGGCTCATTCAATGACACTTTTAGGTCCTAAGTTTGAAGCCTCTGGTTGTGGTTGAGCTTCTACATGAACAGGAGCTTTTCAGTTCTGTCACTCATACAATGAAACTAAATCGTCAATACTCAATGAACTGTATTTGTCAGCGAATGTGTCAAAGTCTCATTCGTAACCCTTACTCTTCATAGTATTACCAAAGTAAAGTTTCTTGTCAGCTGCTCTAGCAGCAACTTCAGCGTCATACTTAGCCTGGAGTTCAGCCATCTCTTGACTATGCTTCTCTCTCAAAGCAGCATAACCAGATTTCTTCTGTTCCTCAGTGCCATCTAATTCTTGTAAATCTGTCATCAGATTAATAATAGAATGTAAAGTCGTGCCATTCTACCAACACGAATTGATTTTAAGACGTCAACTTGTCTGAATTGATTAGTTTAACGACATGCAACTTCGGTCGAAAGTATTTGAGAGCTTACTTTCACTTTTTACCCTCTAAGGCCTCCTGCTCCATCTTGTTTAATGCGTCAACAGCAGCCTTAATCTCTTCTGGGTCAGCAGTAATTACTTTAACTAGTCTCTGCATTTCTCCCATACCCTGAACAAATCCTCCTAAAACCTCGAAAGCTGTATAACCTAACTTCTTTGGTTCCATGAAGTGTTCCTTAGCTAGTACTACGATGTCGTCCTCCTGCTTCTCAATCCTTTTGTCCATACATTTGCAGAGTACAGCCCATCATGGCATAGCAACAAGTTCTTTAACTTGCTCAATTTCCTCATCTGTAAGGTCGTCTGTGTTCTTTTCTTCGACTTCCTTTTCCTCTGTAGAAGATTGCTCTTCTTTCATTAACTCTTCTTCTAAAGCCATTATATTATTTAGTAAATAAAACTGATTTATTATTCTGTATAATCCGCTTTATTGGCTTACCATATGTAGTCTCAAGCGTATACTTCACCTGGTCTAGAAATATAGTCCTGTCCATGTCATCCATTCACTCAGTGAGGATTGCAATGTCCTCTTTGGTTAACTTGTCAATTCACTTCTGGTTCTTCCTGAGGTAGTTGTGTATTTGTTTCCTAAATACTTCCTTCTTATACCTCTTCTTTTTCGCCCTGTCGATTTCCTCTAGCTTTACTGTCTCCCTATAAGGCTCCATTTCATATAGGTCCTTTAGGTCTCTCATTACTTGCCAGGTCATCTTACCTTTCTCCAGTTAAAAAGTCCTTGAGTTTCTTAACCATTACTGGGTCAACGTTGTGCTTTTCTAACCACTCCTTGTCCATCTTGTAAACATCTGTAGTCAATCAGTGACTTACTAAATAACGTCTAATCTCTGGAGGCATTTTGAACATTGGAACTGGTGCAACCTGAGCTTCAAATCTAATTCTTCACTTAGGTTGTCTTACTACTGTACCACCAATGTCTCCAATTACTCTTCACGCCTCATCTTCAATCACACTTTCTATAGGGTTCCCTATAGCTTCTGGTGTAGTAGTTGGTTCTTTTGGTTCCTCTACTACTTCTTTTACCTCGATTACTTCCTCTTTAGGTGCTTTTTTAGCTTTCTTAATCTTAACATCGCTAAATCAGCTTTTCTTTTTAGTTGCCATAACTCTTAATTAAGAAATAAATCTAACCAACACCATTGCTAACATCTAGTGACTGCATTCAACTTACATTCAAGTTGTTGTCCTTAGAAGCCCATCCTCTAGAGTTGGGACTCATTCAAGTTCCTGAATCTAAATTGTTTACAGTGTCATAATTTATGTTAGTTAATGGATTGTTATTTTCTCAAGCAGCCTGAAAGTCTGTAACCTTAGGTTGTGCCGCCATATTCGTCTCAGTCTGTCATAATCATTGTGTTACCATATATTGTAATGCTTGGATGGCTCTAAATTTAGCGTCAGTGTCTTCAGCTCTATTATAGTACCATAACCTCATCTGTACGTTACAATTTACTGGTATATATATGTCAACGTTCTGATTTAATAGTAATACGTCCTGTTTACATACATAATCTTCTGGACTCATTTCAGTTACTGAATCTATTTCGCTTTCGTCTAGTCAATTATAATATGCAACAGCTCTCCTTATATTATTTAATAGGAATGGTGGAGTCTTAGGGTCACTTACTAGGAAATTGTATTGCTCAATATAAGCATTCTTCTTCTCTTGGTAAATGATGTCCTTCATGATTGGGTCAACAATCATTATTGAGAAGTCTCCACGTATGTCCTTCTTACTAACTTTCTTATATGTTCAGCTTAATCAGTTATTTACTCTTCTAATTACCTTCTTACTAGAGTTTCTCCAATGGTATAACATGAAGTCTCTATATAGCTCAGCAAAGTCCTTAGTTCAGTAACTTAAAATCTGATTTTGTAAACTAGTAATCATATTTGCATTAATCTTCTGGATTTTACTAGCTGTAGCTGTGTTAGGGTCTGAGTTAGAACTTAATCCTAATCACTGTGCTGTAGCGTTCGTAAAACTCTCTGCCAATGCTTTGTTCTTAATCATTCACAAAGAATTATATAAGTCCTGACTAATTTGCGTCTGTGGTAATTCATATACCATAGAGCTAATAGGTTTAGTCATGTCACGCATTTTAACAGGGAACCATCTATTCTTAATAGACTGATTCTTCAAAGTATTAATGTTATTCATGAATACCTGTTCGTCTATGAAGATGTTTCCTCCCATAGCTTCTCTAGTAACCTTAATCTTATATAGGTTCAACAATAGTTGCTCTGTTCTGTGTCCGTCCTCTATAATATTTACTAATGATGTTCCCCACCAATCCTGAGAATCGTATGCGAATCCATAAACAGCAATAGGTATTACATTGTCTGTCTCTGGTACGTCATAGATGTCCATAATCTGGTCACAAAGCATTAATACTAAGTATAGTTTGTTCTGCTTTGTCTTTTCATCATATATATATGTATAGTGGTAGTGGATTGTGTAATGTCCTGTAGTTTTGTTGTAACAAGTACAAATGTTTCTTAGGAATGCGTCTTCAGTCTTAAGTCCATCAACATATGTGTCGTAATTTCACATAATCTGTTCCTTGAACTCCTTGTTAGCACTTACAGGTAATTCCTCTAACTGCTTCCTTGTAACAACTCTGTCAAATCCAAAGAAAGGGTAGTCCTTAACTAGAAGTGAACCATCATTATAAGGGTAAACAAATCTAGGGTCTATTCTCTGGATTACTGGGACATTCTTTTTGTTGTCATACCCACTAAAAAGAAAAACGGCCTTACCATATTTACATACATCTTCTAGTCACATGTAGCGGTCAAATCACCAATTCTCATTTGCGTAATCTGTCTTATACATGTCTGTGAAGTTTCTAGCTTCCATCTGGTATAATACATTCTCGTCTTCCCAACTTACGTCAGGTTCGTTGATTATACAAGTGGCTTGCATTGTCCTAGAAACGCTCCAGAAAATCTGACTTCTTAATAACTCGTCGTTCCTTTTAGTTGAGTATATGTCCTTCTGAGACATAAAAAGAGAGTTCTTAGAACGGTTAGCTTCATAACCGTGCTTATACTCTCCAAGTATTTTTGCTCTTAGTTCGTCTGTTAATTTAATCATTACCTAGCTATTGAAGTTAAATAACTACTTATAGTGTCATCGTAGTACCTCAAATAGGGGTACATCCTCATTATTAATGTGTCCAATAAGTCTGGACTCCTTCAAATTCTCTCCTTAATCTTCTCCTTAGGTTCAATTCTTGTCTTTCAATCTATACTCTTTTCATCTATATACACATTCATCATTTCCTGTGTTAAGATTTCCCAGTCCCTTTCGCAGTCTAAATGCTCCCATTTAATAGCAATCTCTCACTTCTGTACTTTTTCCTGTAGAAGGAACGCACATTGCGATTTTAAGTTAGCATAGTTGGACTTACCTGCTGTTTCTACTGGTCTAGCATTGTTAACGAAACCAGTACTATATGGTATTCCATCCACTACTCATCATCCTACTCAATCGGCGTCGATTATTATATTCCTGGCCTCAATCTCATACTGATGTTTAATCAGATTGATTGATGTCTTAATCTCTTCAACACTAGATTTTGCATAGGTCCATACTCTTACCCAAGTGTTACCTCTTCGTAAGCTTATTCTAGTAGTGTCCTTTCCAAACCTAGCCACATCGCATATTAAGAAGTACGTGTCTCAATGACTTTCGTTCGTCCTTAACCTGTCGATGTCTCATTGCCTGAATAACATCCATCCACTGTCATCGAAATCCCGCTTTCAGTAGAGGAGCCTATTCTTCGTAGCAGGACTGGCTCTCATTAGATTGTCTATATAACCTTGGTCAATGAATGGATTGTCAAACACTAACGCAGGTATATAGATTGCTCTGTCCCCATCCTTATGTTTATGTAGGTAGTACCTCTCATAAACGTGTCAGGGGTTAGGGTTAAATGTCTCTAACACTTTTCCCAATATTCCATATTCTGTGTTCTTATACCTTCACACTCTAGTCTGGAGTATTTCTATTCACTCTAGTGGACATTCTGCACTCTCTTCAACAAACGCTCCAGTTAACTCTAAAGAACCAAATCTGTTATATAATGGGTCCTGTGGTAAATAACATCATTCCCTCAGTAAGATTACGCTTCAGTTAGGAAACGTTATTACATTAGAGACATTATTCAGCCTTCACCTCATCTCATATGGAACATTACAGATGTTGTAGAACTTCTCTAAAGAAATTACTGTAGTCTGCTTTATGTTCTTTATGGTGTCTCTAACTAGAGCATACCTTACTCATGGGTACTCATTACACATTCTCCATAACCAGATTGCTCCTAGAAACGACTTCCCACTTCATGCTCAACCTCAGTAACCAATGGCTGTATGGTAGTCATCTAGCATATACCCAAAGGCCTCCTGCTGTTTCGCTGACAGCTCAATCTTTACATCTGGCATTATATTTTAGCGGTGGACAAAAATAAAATAATTATTGTTTTACTCTCTTCTTCATCTCCTCTAGTAGATTCTCATAATCCTTCTTCTCCTTCAATCTGGCTCTATACCTTCTCTTCTTAATAGCTTCCTTATTCTGACTTAACCCCTCTTCTTCCTCTGGGGGGATTTTGGCCCCTATTCGTTGCTGAAACTCTATTAGTCCAAATTTCCTAACACTGTCTCAGCATTCTCCCAAGGGGTCCTGTTCTCTAATAAAGTCACAGATGAATCAGAGGCAGAGTTTTGCCCTGTAGCACTCTGAGAGTCACTTGTTTGTTGGTCTACTCATTCATTAATTGTTTTGACTAAAGTAAATTCTACCTTTGTCTTTGAAGTTCCTGATTCTTCTTCTTGGTGGTCTGGTTTAAATCTCTTGTCTCTTAATTCCAAATACCTTAAGGCTGTCTTTGAATCTCATTGAGCAATCCTTCTCATTACTGCAGCTCTAGCCATCATCTTTGGGAACTGTCTAGCACGGTCCATCCTAACAGCAAAATCTTCGTCCTTCTCCCTATGCTTATAATATGAAGGAACACTTATTCAGGCGTACATACAAGCTTCCTCTATAGTACAGTCCATCCTTAGAGCGTCTTCTATAATCCTGTATTGCTCTTCTCAGATTTTTGGATTAGCTAGTCTGACTTGATTAGCTCCAGTTCTAGGCAACATCTCTTCTACGCTCTTTACCTTAGACAAGGTCTTTAAATCTGTTACTTCTTTTCAATCAACCATCTTAATCGACTTTTAATCCTATAAAAAATACTTCTTTTCTTAGCCTTCTTCCATCATCAGGAGGGAGTTTCTATAGCTTTCTTAATACTCCACCTCATTCAGGTAACAACATTACATCTGCGGTAGAATGTAACTAGTGAGACAGGCTTCTCTCACCTCATTTCCATCTTGCGGACATGAATTTTCCACAACTGCTTTAGAGTGACGTACTTCATTTTTAAAGTATTAAAAAATAAAAAGACATATATTAATGTCTCTTGTCATACTCCTCCCAAATCTGTCTCCACTTCCTCTTAGGTGCGTAAAAATTCTTAGTCTTCCATAACTTCTCGTTCCTGTTAATTAAAACAGGTATTTTTCTCTTTAAATCATACTTGGCATTCTTGTTGTGAGTGAACTCATATACCTTGTCCTTTAACTTCTGCACTGTTCATTTTCAGAATTTGATTTCTATATTCTTGTCATATTCGTCATTTGTTCTCTGCTTAGCTACTGTGTCTCCTCTAGGTCAGGTAGTAAAGTTACATGTGTGGCACTGAGCGTTAATATTCTCTTCCTCCAAACACATATTAGTGAACCTTCTAGAGTAACGATGTCCTCAGGCCAACCCACTCCAGTCACACATCTTATTACAACTAATACATCTTCACTTTCCATCCTCATCAGTGTCCCTCAATCTGGCATTCTCCTGAGCTAACTCCATAGCAAACTCTAATGGCTTAATCTTAGGTCACTCAGATTTATATACCTTCTTTGGCCTATGCTCCATTTCTCTAATCTCATTCAACATCCTCCTCTTATACTCCTCTTCCTTCTTCCTTATATAGGCAGCCTTCTTCCTCTCAACCTTCTCAATCTCATGCTCCCATCCAACTTCATATACCTTCTTCCTGTTCTGTAACAAAATCTCATATTTAAAATCAGCTTTCCTTTTCATCTGCTCTACCTTCACCTCCCACTTCTTCCTAATACTCTCTTTAGTCTTCATTAAACAAAAAACTCTTTACTAAAACTAGTAGAGAGTTCTTAGTTTCTTTACGCTTGATTACTTCATAATAAAATTTTTAAAAAATTCAAGCACTTTTATAAACTAATTTATATTTATACTAATCAAATGGTAATAACTCAGTCAATTCCACATCCATCTTGTCTATATAACTAACTCTAAATCAATCTAGTGTGTTTATAAACTCGCCAGTCTCTCATTTCATTAATCTATAGGCCCTCTCAGCACCATATTGCTCATCTTGTGGAAGCTCCTTAAATCTCAGAATTTTGTTTTTTCTTTTTAATTGGTAATTTTCTTCCTCCAACTCATTAATCCTCTTTAGAGCGTCTACACACTCCATAGCTGAACCCTCCACAACAGGACCCTTAAATCATTTCTTCATCTTTAATATATTTAATAAACTAAAAAGGAACATCTTCATCCATCTCACTCATGTCCACATCCATCGCCCAATTAATAAAACTAGGTAATGGATTTTTCTCCTTAATAACCAACTTCTTCTCAACCATCAAATTGTAACATTTCTCTAACGCCTTCTTCATCTTATACTCTAACCTCTCATATTCCCCAATCTGAAACGTTAAATCATTCTGTGCCTCCTTTAACCTCGCCTCTAAATCCGAATTGTTAACCCCCAATCAGGTATTATTACCTTCCATTGCATTGTTACTACATTCCAAGTTCTCACCCTGTAATCAGGCATTTTTGCCTTGCTCTTTTTCCAAAAAAATAATCCTCTCCTCCAACTCCTTAATCCTCTCTTCCTTGTCTACTAGGTAATACATCCCATCCCTAATCTCTACTTCCCCCCTTAAAATAAGCCTGTCAACTAGCTTATTGTCGTTTGGGTTCTTCCCCAAATACTCTAATAATGACTTCTTTGTCTCAAATCCCATTTTACTAGTTATGAACTAAATAGCAGGTATTTTTACCTTATAAGGTATACAAAAAAAATTGTAGATTGCAAGCACAAATCAGGTATTTTTACCTTGTCGATTTTCCAAAAAATAGCGAAGCATATACTAATTTTTCACGTCCACACACAAAATGGTAGGGTACCCCCCTTTTCCCGTTTTCTGGCTTCTGGACTGGCTTTTCTCTCTTCTGGCTCCATGCTCCTAGTATAAAATATTGAAAATTGAAAATCCTAATTGAGAACTGGAGTTTCTAAAAATACGGATTGATTGAAAAATAGGATTGAAAATTGAGAAATCCCAGTTCTTCTCTAGGCTTTGAGACATTACTAAAATATGAAACATACAGAAAATCTTCTAGAATTAGAAATGAAGCTAGAATTGAAGGCTTGGATTGAAGCTAGACTAGAAGGCTTGCATATAGTACTTCTTAGTAGTGAGAAGCTAGAAGGTAAGAAGCTAGAAAAAATCTGGATTCACTCAATCTGGATTGGATTCTCAATTGACTAGTTTTTGTATAATCATGAATTTTTTGTACTTCATGAAAATTAGGAGTTTTTTGGAGATTCTGGACCAGGTAAAACATTACTTCTGAACTGGTAAAAAAGATTTTTTGAAGATTCTCTTGACAATGAATCTTATTTTCTTATACTTTAGGCGTAAATGAAGGCAAGAACTGGTGATTAGACGTAACGCTTAGGATTCATTGGTTCTGAACTGGAGTTTCATTCAATTCTAACGCCTGAAACATCGGACACGTTAGAAGGTAAACAAAAACAATATAAAATCCTTCTGGAGTTTACATCCAAAAGCAAGCCGTACTAGAAGGCGTCTAGAAGCTTTCTAAGAAGAGTACAAAAAAGGCTTTAAAATCTGAATCAATCCTTAGTAAGTCGGACTTTGCACGCGGTCTAGTTGTGAGACTGGACGAAATACGCTCAGGCGGTCTAGTAGTGGATGGAATAAAGGCTTTAGGAGTCAATTTTCATGGATTGGGATTTTTATTATGTAAACATTGCAAGCCATGAAGTACTACAATTATAAATTTTCTATTGGACTTTTTGACAAGGACCAGAAAAAACAATTAATCAGTAGTTTAAAAGCTCAAAAACTAGTTAAGGAGTTGACTGTCAATCATTTCGGATTTTGAAGTATTACGGCCTGAGAAGGCTTGTATACTCATGAAGATTGAAAACAAGTTTCTGAACCTTCTCTATTCATAAACGTAAACTTTGAGAAGGAACCGGATTCTGAATCAATTCTAGAGTACGTAAACGTATTAAAGTTTAGACTCAATCAGGAGTCAATCATGCTAGAAAAAAGCGTCCAGGACGTGGATTTCTTATAAAATAACCTTTACTACTCAATCCATGAAAATGGACTTCTAAGGCTTCTATATTGCAAGTTGTAATTTTTAACCTTTAATTCTCAAAAAACATGCAATTAAACGACTTATTAAACGACTTGCAACAAGCTTGCATAGAACTCAATTCTCAAGTACATTTTAAAGAAATCGATTCTGACTATTTTTATATTTTAGAATCTGATTCAATCCTAATGAAAAACTACTATTTTACAGTTAGATTCACTAGTTTACAACGCTGACCTGACGTAGAACTCAGTATTCATGCTAGTTATGATTTAGACGGTGACGACGAAAAAATATATACTAAAACATTGCACGACGTTGAACTTATGGACTGAACTAGGATTATGGAGTTTATAGACAAGAAAATCAATCAATACATAGAATTCAAACTTGACTAAATAACCGCTTGCAACTTGCAATATTGAAGCTTTAGAATCCAATTTTAACCTTTATTCTAATCAATCATGAAAATCGAAAAAACACGAAGATTCTGAAGAATTGAAGCCGTAAATGGACGGTACAGAAATTCTTCATGAACTACTGAAGCAACTGAACTTTTGCTAGACGGTTATAAAACAATAGGCTATTGAACTTACCATTGGATTAATAGACCATGGCAACGTTATGACTATGAAATGGCTTTAGACGACGCTTTAGACAGTTTACTGAATAGAATCTCACGAAGGCAATATGAAGAATTGCTTCCAGACATAAACGAAATCAGAAAAACTTTATGAAAAATGAAGAATTACGAACGAAGCAATCGAAATTAGAACTCAAATCTCAATAGGTGAGAAGTTACCTATTGAGAATTTGGATTCTGACGGCCATAAGAATCCAGATTCTAGAAATCCAGACTTGACGCTTCATGGAAATCTAGAAGGCTTAATTAACTAAAAAGCCAGGCTTCAACTGAAGTTACTATGAAGAAGCGTAGGTTTGCAAGCGGTTATAAAAATCCAATTCCAATGCTAGTGAACGCTAGTATTGGAAATTGAGTTTTTGTAAACTCAGGCTTTTTTATTTCAATTAATTAATACAGGCATGAAAAAAGAAGAAATTCTGAACTGTATTAAGTCACTAGCTAGAAGCCAATGATGTTGGTGAAGGCTTCTTAGAGACTGGGAAGAAGAAGGAGTTACTGAAGAAGCTTTAGACTTCTTAGAAAATCAGAACTTCAAAACTAGTCTGGACTTAATACTCTTCTTGGAGTGAAACGCTTAAAGGCGTCTGTAAACAAAAGAAAACAAAATTCTGAACCTTTATTTCTTAATTACTAGGAAGAATGAGAGACGCAATTGTATTTGGTTATGATTCATGTATTGACTACATGAATAAACACAAATGAGAACTGAACTCTTCAGTAATCATTGAATGAACCTTAGAAAACATGGATTGACAAACAATCCAAAAACTCATTGAGTATTGCGGTTGAACTCAAAATCAAGTTTATGACGCAATTATTGAGTGAGTAGAAAGAGCTTATAAAGACATGGTATTTTGCATAAACGCCTGATTTATAGCTTAACTAACCTTTATTTCTTTATTCCAAAAATCATGAAAAACTACTTATTAGAACGTAACTATTTATGGGGTATGTGCCAAATGACAGGTTACATGCCAGAAAACGAAGATTTGTTTTATAAGTTGGATTGAGACAACATTAAAGAACTCTTCCAGAAGACAAAAGACTTGTGGAAACAAGACAAGAAGAGCTTCATTCAAGCTTATAAATACATAACTGAGTTGGAAATGTTTATAAACTGGAAGGGGTGGATGTATAACGAACATCCTAGTTTAGAAGACGAAAAAAACAATTCAAGAACATTCTGAAAAGTTTGGGAAAAAATGCACGACTTCAATTGTTGAAAATTTGACTACTGAACTGAAGAATGAAAATACTACTTCCAGACTATTGACTAGTCTGGATGTAGTGAACCTTTATTTCTTAATTCAATCAATCATGGAGAACGAATTTAAAATTGAATGAATAAAAACACTAGGTGAAATGCTTCAAGATGTAATTGAAAACGACGACGACAGGCGATTTTCAATACATGATTTTCTTCTAGAAAGTACAGAAGAAGACAGAAGAAGGATTGAAGGCTACCTAGTGGACGCAGATGTAAAACAATTTTATGAGTATATGGACGCCTTCACTTTTGTGAGTAAAGAAGAAATCCATATGGCTTGTGAAAACTACTATGAAGCTACTATGAATAGAGCAATTAGTATGTGAGAATGTATAGACTTATATGAAGTTGTGGACCAATACATGGAAGAAAGAAATCTGACCTTCGACGAAGAATAGACTTATTAACCTTTATTTCTTAATTACAAAAAGATGTCAATTATTACAGACAAAACATCAGACGCCTTCAGACATAGAAGGCCAATGAAACTTAGTAATTCTGAAGTCAGAAACGTACAAATGAACCATTGAGTTGTACGTACTGAATACAGACTTTTTGGAAATCTAATTGCAACATTGGACGTAAATGACTTTTGCCATTATATGTACTTGGAAATCAATCATTGCAATTGGTTGACTAAAACGACCAAAGAAAGATTGAACTGAATCCTACATGCTTTTGGATTCTGAAGTATAATCCAGAAGAATTGGAAGCGGTATTACCAGGACTATTTACAATCTGACCTAGTCCCTTTTGAAGGGAAATATGGCATGGAGATTGACTACTACAGATTTATTTAATTAACCTTTATTAATCATGGAAGAAGCAAAACAATTAGGGTACGACTACGTACAAAACAACATTTGCTACGACGACGTAGTGAGAAAGCTTACTGAAGCTTATTTAGACTGGTTTGAAAGAGAACAAAAACACGTTGACAATGAAGATGTTATTGACGTTGCGACGCAAAACTGAATTTGAGAAGGTGAAGCCTGGGAAGCAATCGAAGAAGGAATTATGGGATTCTTCGAAAGAAATCTTACTAGATTGTGAGATTATGTTTAATTCTTAACTAGCAATACAATGGAACGAACTCAAGAATGAGACAAGCGGTATTGTGAAACGCCTGAAGCTTGACTAATAGTAAGGCCAGATTGAACCTGTATTATAAACTGGACTGAACCTTATTATATACATCTAGAATGGAATCCAGAAAAAACTGGAGACTTCAACATCCAAAATCAGAAGTACATTCTAGAGAATAAGTACTATGAATTAAAGAACATAGTAAACACATTTAACC
>JAEIGA010000997.1_pt1 | contig 42617 bp, 43 predicted proteins | sample 9270691 | NCBI WGS metagenome assembly JAEIGA01 (sample SAMN17057246, study PRJNA624740) | gut metagenome | biome: biome; isolation source: fecal sample | host: Bos grunniens | place: China: Xizang | collected 2019 | reverse complement strand
GATATTGATAAAAGAAACAAAAAAAATATAATCCCTATAGTTTTTGCAGTCGACGATAATTATGCGCCATATTTAGCAGTAACCTTAAAATCAATAATAGAAAATTCAAGTGAAAATAATTTTTACAAAATATTCGTTTTGTACGTTAATTTAAATAACGTAAACAAGATAAAAATTAAGAGTTTAGAGAAAGAAAATTTTGAAATAAACTTTTTAAACACTGAAAAAGAAATTTTAACAATTAATACCAAACTGTGTTTAAGGGATTATTACACGAACGCAACGTATTTAAGATTTTTTATACCGTCGATTTTTACTCAGTACGACAAAGTTTTATATTTAGATAGCGACCTTGTCGTGCTAGACGACGTTGCAAATTTATACAATATGGATTTGCAAGAAAATCTTATAGGCGCAGTGCAAGAAGAAGTTATGGCAAAAATGAAAGTTTTTGGCGACTATGTTGAAGAAGGATTAGGAATCCCGTGCGAAAAGTATTTTAACGCAGGGGTTATGGTGCTCAATGTTAAAGAACTTAGAAAGTTTAACGTTTTAGAAAGGTTTTTAAGCCTACTTAAAAAATTTAGATTTGAAGTAACGCAAGACCAAGACTACTTAAACGTTTTGTGCCAAGGTAGAGTTAAGTATCTTGATTTAGGCTTTAATAAAGCACCGTTTGTTGATGAGGTTTTTAACGATGAAGAATTAAAGATAATTCATTATAAACTATCTTTTAAGCCGTGGCTTTACGACAACGTTTTATACTCGAAATATTTTTGGGAATACGCAGAGCAAACGCCCTATCTAGACGAGATATTAAAAGTAAAGGGTGGCTTTACTAAAGAGATGAAACAAAAAGATGAATTAGATTTTAAGAAGTTGCAACAAATGGCAATAGAATATACGAATAGTTTAACGAATTATAAAAGGGCTATATCAAAAAATGTTGTCTAACGATAGATTAGAAGTATTAAAAAAAATAAAGGACTACGAAAAAGAAGGCAAGTGGGACTTAGACGTTGAAAACGACCCCGAAACCATACCGTTACTTCCAAACAAAGTTGATTATTTGAACAAAAAATTATCTAGTAAGTTTTGGACGAAAATTGCAAATAGAGTGGCGGTTTTCTATTATGAAAGATTAATAAAAAAAGGATATTTCGTTATCAAAGAAATTCGTGGCATAGAAAACTTTACGATGGTAAAAGGTGGCGCAATTTTAACTTGTAATCACTTTAACGCCTTTGATAACTATGCGGTTTACCGTGCGATAAAAAATCATATGCCGAAGAGTAAAAGACTTTATAAAGTTATAAGAGAAGGGAATTTTACTAATTTTAAGGGGCTTTATGGTTTTATGTTTAAGCATTGTAACACTTTGCCATTGAGTTCAAATTACCAAACTATGAAAAATTTGTTAAACGCAGTTTCCGTTCTTTTGTCTCGTGGCGAGAAAATTTTGATATATCCAGAGCAAGCGATGTGGTGGAATTATAAAAAGCCACGTCCGTTAAAAAAAGGCGCGTTTACTTTTGCGGTTAAAAATAACGTGCCTATTATACCCGTATTTATAACTATGGAAGACGGGGAGAAACTAATGCCCGACGGCTCGTTAGTGCAAGAATATACGATAAACTTTTTACCGCCTATATATAAAGACTATAAACTAAACGATGCCGAAAACGTAAAAAAATTAATGGACGAAAACTTTTTTTCTTGGAAAGAGTGTTACGAAAAGTTTTATTCAATCCCACTTGAATATTAAGGTGAAAATATGTTGTATTTAGTAACGATACTTTTGTGCATGGCAACAATTGTGATGGCAAACACGCTTTTTCTTGCTCCGATTTTTAATTTTGATTTTATATACGTACTTCTAGCTGTTGTAATAAGTACGATTTCGGTTATAATAATCGACGGTATTTTTTCCACGATTGTTAGAAGATGTTTCCCTAAAAAATGGTTTAATCACGACAAAAAATTTTTTAGCGCTAGTAAAAACGAAAGTAATTTTTACGAAAAAATAGGAATAAAAAAATGGAAAGAGAAGATTTTAGAGCTTGGCGTTTTTACTTCTTTTCGAAAAAATTCAATAAAAGAACCTAGAAATAACGCCTACGTAGAAAGGTATATTCTAGAAGCCAACTATGGAATAGTTTGCCATTTGTTTTGTATGATTTTTGGTTTTTTAATAGTGCTAATTTATCCTATTGAATATTCATTTTGTTTTGGCGTTCCGGTTGCAACGGTTAACCTTGTATTAAACCTTCTTCCAATTATGGTTTTAAGATACAACCTAAGGAAGCTGCACGTTTTGCATCGATATAACGCAAGATTAAACGAAAAAACACAAACGTAAATTTATTCAAAATTATTTAGAAAAAAAATTATTTATCGCTCTTGCTATAAGTAATTTTTTTCTTTACAAAAAGATTGAACAAGTATATAATATAATCTAAAAGAAGTAAATCTTTTACCTTACGGTAAAATCTTTGCAAAACTATCGTTTTGCCGTAAAAACTGTCGTTTTTACACTTCAAGTTTGAAACACGGCGAAGTTATCGCTCCTTGTAAACAAAGCGCTAACTTCTTGTATTATTATCTATAAGAAGGGGGTAGGTAATGAAATTTATTCATTGTGCTGATTTACATCTCGATTCAAGCATAAACGCGCTTTCAAGCGAAAAGGCAAAACTTCGTAAAGAAGAACTTTTAAGAACGTTTGAAAGAATGGTTGACTACGCTTTAGAAAATTCTGTTACCGCAATAATTATCGCCGGGGACATGTTTGACGTTAAAAAGGTTTCTGCGAAGACAAAGGGTAGAATTATACATAAAATCGAAATGGCTCAATCGCTTGATTTTTTATACCTATCAGGCAACCATGATGAAGATAATTTTATCTCCGATTTAGAATACGTACCACAGAACTTAAAGATTTTTTCTTCCGAGTGGAAAGAGTTTCGTTACGGCACGGTTAACGTATCCGGAGTTGTAATTAATGAACAAAACTCTAAGTTAATCTACGATAAACTCGACTTATTAGAAAACGATATAAATATCGTCGTTATGCACGGTCAAGTTGCAGGGTACGTTTCATCTGATGGTGCTGAAATAATCAGTATCCCTCTATTAAAAAACAAGCATATAGATTATCTTGCGCTTGGCCATTATCACTCGTTTGAGGTAAAAAGAATTGATGAACGCGGTGTGTTTTGTTATTCAGGCTGTTTAGAAGGGCGTGGATTTGATGAAACGGGGGATAAAGGTTTTGTATTAATAGACGTTAACGAAAGGATAGAATACACCTTCGTTCCGTTTGCAAAGCGCACGCTTAAAGAAATAGAGTTTAACGTTTCAAATTATAATTCGTGGTACGACGCAACCGACGCTATTATAAAATACGTTGGCGAGATAGCGCATAGTAGTGAACTTGTTAAACTAACGCTTTTTGGTGAATATACACTTGATTTCGATATAGACGTTGTTTCGCTTAGCGAAAGGCTAAACGAACTGTATTTTTTCGCAAAAATAAAAGACAAAACGCAGTTAAAAGTAACCGTTGAAGATTTTGTGCATGATAAAGGCGTAAAGGGCGAGTTCGTTAGAGAAGTATTATCGTCAGAATTAGACGCGGAAATGAAACAAGAAATAATAATGGCGGGATTAAACGCCTTAAAAGGTAAGGAGTTATAAATATGAAAATTTTATCCGTTTATATATCCGCCTTTGGCGTTTTAAAAGATAAAAAAATTGATTTTAACGAAAATTTAAACACCATTAAACAAGAAAACGGTTGGGGTAAAAGCACGTTGGCCGTGTTTATTAAATCTATGTTTTATGGTTTAGACGACAGTAAAAGGTCTGTTGCTGAAAACGAAAGAACCAAGTATTTACCGTGGGACTATTCGGGAAAATTCGGCGGAAGTTTAGAGTTTGAAAAAGACGGTAAAGTTTTTAGAATAGAGCGTAATTTTGGACTAAAATCTACCGACGATATCGTTAGACTGTTCGACGTGGCTTCGGGGAAGGAGTACTCTAAAACCGAAGAACTTGGAAAACGTATTTTCCAAATAGATGAAGAAGGGTTCTTTTCAACGGTATATTTTTCACAAAAAGATTTATCTGCAAAAGCAAATTCAAGTTTAACGTCTAAATTTAATAGCTTAAATATTCCCGATGACGAGCAGGCTTTTGAAAAGGCGATTAAAAATTTAGACGACAAATGCAAAGAATATAAAATTCGTGGCGACAAAGGCGTTTTGGCGCAAAACAAACGCGACAAGTTCGAGTTAGAATCTAAAATTAAATACTGTAAGGCGTTAGAAGATACTTGCGTTACTTTGCGTGAGCAAATTGCCGAAGATAAAGAGTTGGTTGCTACCACAGAAAAAAGGATAGAAGAATTATTAAAGAAAGAACGCGTTGCCAACGAATACGAAAAAACTCGGCTTAGAAATCAGTTTATTGATGATAAAAAATCAAGAAAACTAAATATTGAAACACAAATAGAACAGTTAAACCAAACGTTAAACGGTACTTTGGTAGATGAAAAGGATATTAAAGAGCGCACCGCTATGCTGGACGACTATAACAACGCCGTGTTAAAAGAGCAAGTTTTAACGGAGAGCATAAACGAAATAAAAAATAGCGTTTCTACAAAAATTCCAACAAACAACTTTTCACTTATATTCGCTATATTAAGCGCGATTATTTTAGTTAGTGGCGTTGTTTTAGCATTTTTCAGTTTAATAATAGGCCTAACGCTCGTTGGGGTTGGGATTTGTCTTGCGGTTGTTTCTTTATTACTATTTTTGAAAAATAAAAAGAGTAATAGACTTGACCTACAAAAAAGGCTTGAAGAAAAAACCGCTGATTTATTCAGTTACGCTGAAATTCGCACTTGTTATGAAAAAGCCTTTAACGATTTTTTGAAAAGGTTTTATTTGCCCGAAGGGGACTATGCCTATAAATTTAACAAACTTACTGAAACGGTAAAATCTTATAAAACGTTAAAGAGCGAACTTGAAGAAGTAGAAAAATCTCTTATCGAACTGACTAAAGATGGTCAAGAAAGTTCTATTGCTATAGATAGTGACTATTCGCTTAACGTTATAAAAGAAAAAATTGCAAGTGAGCGCAGTCTTTTAGATAGCAGAAAAGAAATTTTGTTGCGAAGAAAGGAAAGGCTAAACACTATCGAAAACGAAATGTCTTCGCATAGTCAATTACAAGAAGATTTAGCCCGTTTAATCGAAAAGAATAAAGAAGACCAACGCAAATACGACGTTCTATCTTCTACTAAAGAATTTTTAGAAAAAGCGTACGACAACCTTAAAATCAAATATCGCTCGCCACTTGAAGAAGGCTTAAATAAATATCTTTCAAAAGTGCTTAACGGAGCAAAAAAACAACTTAGAATAGACGTAGATTTCACGGTGACCGCTATTGAAGACGGACAAACCAAACATGCGGATTATTATTCAAAAGGCTATAAAAATCTATTCGAAATTTGTAAACGTTTTGCGTTAATTGACGTCTTGTTCGTTGCTGATAAACCGTTTATTATTTTAGACGATCCTTTTGTGAATTTAGACGACGAGAAGACGGAACTAATGTTAAGCGTGATAAAAACGTTATCAAACGATTATCAAATATTGTATTTTATTTGTCATGAAAGTAGGCGAGTAATAGATGAAATATAAACTAAATTTTGAACTAATACCCGATAGTTGTTGGTATTCAAATTTACGCACGTTACTTTCAAAACGTCAGTGGGATTTTTTGCGTGAAGAAGCGAAAGAGAAGTCAGACTATAAGTGTAGTATATGCGGAAGAAAAGGTCTACTTGAAGCGCACGAGCGTTGGAGTTATGATTTGGATAACGGCGTGCAAAAACTAACCGATATTATCGCGGTGTGCAAAGATTGCCACAGTGTTATTCACATAGGTAGAACCCAACTCGTTGGCGATGAAGAAAGGGCAGAGAATCATTTTATGAAGGTTAATAACGCTACTTACGTAGAATATAGAAAGGCGCTAAAAGAAGCAAACGAATACCATAAAAAGTTAAATCAAGTTCCCGAGTGGAAATTAGATTTAACGTACTTACAAAAATATATTAAACCAAACGAGTAATTGCTAAAAATATGAAAAACGGATACAGAATTATAGACGCACACGCGCACATATACCCCGAAAAAATCGCACAAAAAGCAACCCTTGCGATAGGTGACTTTTACGATATAAAAATGGCTATGCCTGCAGGAACTTCATCTCGATTAAAAATCGCGGGAGAAAAGGCAGGGATAGATAAATTCGTTGTCCATTCTTGCGCAACGAACGCTCATCAGGTTAGGGCGATAAACCATTTTATAAAGGCAGAAGTAGAACAAAACAAAGAATTTATAGGATTTATGACCCTTCACCAAGACCTTACCGAAGAAGAAATTAAAGACGAGATTGCTTGGTGTATGGAAAACGGGTTTAAGGGAATAAAACTCCATCCCGATTTTCAAAAATTTTATATCGACGGAGAAGACGCTGAAAAAATTTATCGTGCAGTCGAGTCGTTTAATAAAAAGTTTCCTATTTTGTTTCATACGGGCGATGATAGATACGAATACTCAAAACCTTTACGATTAGCGAAAATGGCAAAAAAATATCCGTCGGTATATTTTATTGCCGCTCATTTTGGCGGGTATAGGTGTTGGGACGACGTTGAAGTGTATAAAGGTTTAGACAACGTGTATTTTGACACTTGTTCATCATTAACGTTTATCGACAAAAATCGCGCGAAAGAATTAATTGATCTACTAGGCTATGAAAAATTTTTCTTCGGCGTTGATTTTCCTATGTGGGATTCTAAAGAAGAACTAGATAGATTTTTTAAACTAGATTTGTCTGAAAAAGAAAGGAAGGCGATTTTAAGCGGAAACTTAACCAAATTACTTGACTTGAAGTGGTAAATGAATAATAAATTATTGTTTTTTAGTTAAAAATAGTTGACAATAAAGATATTGAAATATTATAATTATATCAATTAAATCTAAATGCAGTGAAAAACATAAGTTTGGTTAAAAGCAATTTAGAGAGTCGACGGTGGGTGTAAGTCGATTTGCTCCATCAAACGCGCTCAGTTCGGAGCAGGCGTGGTGAATATTTAGCCACGTTCGGTTAAGCCACGTTATAGGTTTTAAGTGATTGCGCGGTTTCGTGCAATAATTTGGGTGGTACCACGGTTTACATCGTCCTTTAGATAGTTTATCTAAGGGCGTTTTTATTTTCAAAAATAATTTGAAAGAAGGAGATTATTATGAAAAAGATTTTTATTAGTGACGTATCGTTACGCAATTACGGTAGGGAAATACCGCTAACTTTAAGTTTCAAAGAGAAACTAGAAATAGCAAGAAAACTAACCGAACTAAATATCGACGTAATTGAACTGGGCCCTGTTCTAAACAATAAGGCGGACGAAGTCCTAATAAAAACCATTTGTGCGGTATCCGGTCAAAGCATCGTTTCATGTGCGGTAGGGTACACTGAACAATCGATAGAAAAAAATTTCTCGCTTATTTCTAATGCAAAAAAGAAAAGACTAGTGGTTAGTATGCCCGTTTCAACCGTTCAAATGGAATACAATTTGAAATGCAAACCCAAGGTGGTTTTGGAAAAGTTAAAGGCTCTAACCGAAAAGGCAGTGTCACTTTGTCAAGAAGTTGAAGTGTCGTTAGAAGACGCAACTCGTGCAGATACAAGTTTCCTTTATCAAGCCATTAAAATCGCTATAGAGGCGGGTGCAAAAATTATAACGCTAACCGATCTAGTTGGTACGAATATGCCAGAAGATATGGCAAATCTTATTAACGGCGTTGTAGAAAACGTGCCTGAAATTAAGTCGGTTAAACTTGCCGTTCAATGTTCTAACGCTTTCGGTATGGGCATAACTAATTCTATTTCGGTAATAAGTATCGGTGTCGACATGGTTAAAGTTTCATCTATAAGTGGCTTTAATTTGCCGTCTACAGAAAGTTTTGCTAGGGCTATGGAGCACGTTGTTTCTAAAAAAGGCTATTCAACTAATCTAAACACCACTGCTATACATCGAATTCAACGCCAAATAGAAAGAATTACGGCTGAAAAAGGCGCAAAAGGCACTATGGACTATGCTTTAGCTGAAGATAATAGAGAAGTTAAAGGCGACTTAACTATTGAAGAAATGAATAAAGTTATTTGTGATTTAGGCTATGAACTAAGTATTGAAGATTTGAATAAAGTTTATTCAGAATACACAAGAGTTTCTACGAAGAAGACGGTTAATACCAAAGACTTAGAAGTTATCATCGCAAACACCGCAATGCAAGTCCCCGAGTCTTATTCACTAGTTAATTTTTTCGTTAATACTAGCAACGTGATTTCATCAACCGCAAGCGTAGTGTTATCTTTTGAAGGAAAAGAATTAAGTGGTTTATCTTTCGGTAACGGTTCTATAGACTCGGCGATTTTAGCAATAGAAAACGCAATAGGCAAGCACTTTGAATTAGATGATTTCCAAGTTAATTCCGTTTCGGAAGGCAAAGAAGCTATGGGTGAAGCGCTTGTTAAATTGCGTAATAACGGAAAGGTGTATTCAGGTAGGGGTATTTCTACCGACGTGGTGGGCGCAAGTATTAGGGCATATATAAACGCGCTTAATAAAATAGTGTACGAGGAGAATAATTAATGAAACTTTCATTTTCAACTAATGGTTGGACTTTAAGTTTTGAAGAATTGTTGCAACAATGTTTTGATAACAAAATTTACGGTCTAGAAATCCACGACGTTTTTAGCAGTTGTTTCTCGTCGCTTCCATTTGAAAAAAACAACGCCAAAAAAATCAACAAAATGCTTTTTGAAAAGGGCATTAGCATAACTTGTTTCGACTCGGTTTTTAACTTTGCAAAACTTGACGAGATGAACTATGGCGAAGAAGAAGTTAAAAAACTAATCGTTCTTGCTAAAAACTTTAATTGTAAATACGTTCGTTTGCACGCTTATCTTGACGATAAAAGCAATCTTGATTGTAACACTGTAAACGACGCGCTAAAGAAGGTCTTTGAAAACTTGTTATCCTTTGCCGAAGATAACCAAGTAACTTTACTTATGGAAAGTATGGGCATATACGCAAATACGGCGTTGCTTGCGGATTTATTAGATAATTTTGCATGCGATAATTTCTCGGCGGTTTGGGATATACACCACACTTTTAGATTCGGGAAAGAAACTCCAGAACAATCAATAAAAAATTTAGGCAAGCATATCAAACATATTCACGTTAAAGATAGTGTTGTTGAAAAGGGTAACGAAATTAAATATTGCTTACTTGGTGAAGGCGACCTTCCTATCAAAGACGTTTTTGATGGATTAAGGTCTATCAACTACGAAGGATACGCATCTTTAGAACTTATGCCCGAGTGGTTAGAAAGTTTAGGGGACGCGGATATAGTTTTACCGCAATTCGCGGGCTATATGTCTACCTTTGAAAGCGTTCCGTCATGGCAAAACAATTTGTTCGACAATAAAGCCAAAACTGGTAAATATATTTGGAAAAAAGAAACGTTGATAGAACGTACTTTTTCTCAAGTGTTAGATAGAGTGGTTGAAGAATTCCCCGACCAACTTGCTTTTAAGTATACGACGCTTGACTATACGAGAACTTATTCTCAATTCCGTGATGAAGTAGACACGGTTGCTAGATCTTTAATGTCGTTAGGCGTTAAATCGGGAGATCACGTTGCTGTTTGGGCAACCAACGTTCCCGAATGGTATCTAACGTTTTGGGCGACCACTAAAATAGGTGCGGTTTTAGTTACCGTTAACACGGCGTACAAAATTCACGAAGCAGAATACTTGTTTAAGCAATCGGATACGCACACGCTTGTTATGATAAACGGGTATAGAGACTCAAACTATGCCGAAATCATCAACGAACTTTGCCCTGAATTAAAAACGCTTAAAAAAGGCGAACAACTGCATGCGAAACGTTTGCCCTTCTTAAGAAACGTTGTAACCGTTGGCTTTGAACAATCGGGTTGTTTGACCTTTGCTGAAATGATGGATAGAGCAAAGATGGTGTCTCAAGAGCAAATGCAAATGCTAGCAAACGCCGTAAACGTAAACGACGTTTGTAATATGCAATACACGTCGGGCACAACCGGTTTCCCGAAAGGCGTTATGCTCACGCACTATAACATCGTTAATAACGGAAAGTGTATAGGCGATAGAATGGATTTATCGACGGCGGACAGAATGATGTTACAAGTTCCAATGTTTCACTGTTTCGGCATGGTTTTAGCGATGACCGCTTCTATGACGCACGGTGTAACTATATGTCCGTTGCCGTATTTCTCTCCAAAGCCTGCACTTCAATGTATTAACCAAGAGCGTATAACTTGTTTCCACGGCGTTCCCACTATGTTTATTGCTTTATTGGGACACGAAGATTTTGAAAAAACAGATTTTTCGTATATGAGAACGGGTATTATGGCAGGAAGTCCTTGTCCCGTTTCAGTCATGCAAGACGTTTTGGATAAGATGAACATGAGAGAAATAACCATAGTTTACGGGCAAACCGAAGCGTCGCCGGGATGTACGATGAGCAGTACCGATGATAGCGTAGAAGTTAGGGTAAACACCGTTGGTAGACCGCTACCAAATATCGAATGTAAAATTATCGATCCAGAAACGGGTAAAGATTTGCCTGATGAAACGGTTGGCGAATTCGTGGCGCGCGGATATAATCTTATGAAAGGTTATTATAAAATGCCAAAGGCAACTGCGCTTGCGATCGATAACGAAGGCTGGCTTCACACGGGCGATTTAGCGCTTCGTGAAAAGGACGGTAACTATCGTATCACGGGCAGGCTAAAAGATATGATAATTCGTGGTGGAGAGAATCTTTATCCTAAAGAAATAGAAGATTTCTTGTATACTCATCCAAAGGTTAGTGACGTTCAAGTAGTAGGCGTGCCTGACGAAAGGTATGGCGAAGAAGCGTATGCGTTTATTATCCTAAAAGAAGGCGAGAGTATGACGATTGAAGAAATTAAAGAGTTTTGCGTTCAAAGGATTGCAAAACATAAAGTTCCAAGATACTTCGATTTCGTTAACAGTTTCCCGATGAACGTTGCGGGCAAAATTTTGAAATACAAGATGCGTGAAGACGCAACTGAAAAAATAAAGAATAATATTGTTAAATAAAAGGAGTAAAGCGATGTTGGATATTAGAGTAGAAAAAGTTGAACAAAGAAAAGAAAAACCCGATTTTAACAATTTAGGTTTTGGCAAATATTTTACCGACCACATGTTCGTTATGGACTTTTCTGATGAAAAAGGTTGGTATAACGCAAGAATAGTTCCGTTTGGATATATTCCAATTCACCCCGCATCAACCGTGCTTCACTATGGAGCTGAAATATTCGAAGGGATGAAAGCATATAAGACGGAAAACGGTTATCAAATGTTCCGCCCTTACGAGAACGCGAAGAGATTTAACGATTCGGCTGAAAGATTGTGTTTGCCAACCATCGAACCAGAGGATTTCGTTCAAGCAGTAACTGAATTAATTAACCTAGATTATTCTTGGATACCCGATGCAAACGGAACATCGTTATACATCCGTCCATTTATGTTCGGTAACGACGAGTCACTTGGAGTTCACGCCGTACACAACGCAACTTTCGTTGTGATTTTATCACCGGTTGGCAGTTATTATAAAGAAGGTCTTAACCCCGTTAAAATTACGATTGAAGATAAAGACGTACGTGCAGTTCGTGGTGGAACGGGCTATGCAAAATGCGGTGGAAATTACGCCGCAAGTTTAAGAGCAGGCAAGGTGGCTGCAAGCAAAGGATTTTCACAAGTATTATGGCTTGATGGCGTTGAAAGAAAATACATAGAAGAGGTTGGCGCTATGAACGTTATGTTCAAAATTAAAGGCGAAATCGTAACCCCGAGTTTAACGGGCTCTGTTCTTCCAGGCATAACTAGAAAATCTTGTATCGAGATTTTAAGGGAATGGGGATACAAGGTTACTGAAAGACTTTTATCGGTTGACGAGTTGATAACCGCCGCAGAAAACGGTGAACTTGAAGAAGCGTTCGGTACGGGAACCGCCGCAGTTATCTCTCCAATCGGGCACTTGTTTTATAAAGACGTTGATCACGTAGTATCTAACAACCAAATAGGCGAACTCACCCAAAGACTATACGATGAACTAACTGGCATTCAATGGGGTAAAAAAGAAGACAAACGTAATTGGTGCGTTAAGGTTGAGCAATAATGTTCGGTAAGCGGATAACGATATTTTCAGGACACTACGGTAGCGGAAAAACCAACGTTGCCGTAAACTATTCCAAGTCCTTAAAAACAAAATACGACAGAGTATCTATTTACGATTTAGATATAGTTAATCCCTATTTTAGAACGGTAGACGCGCAAAACGATTTAGAAAAAGCGGGGGTAGAGTTAATAGTTTCACCCTTTGCTGAAACCAACGTGGACTTACCCGCGATGAGCGCGAAATCTTATCTGATGTTAGATAAAGATAGTGGCAGAGCGGTTGTCGACCTTGGTGGAGACGATAGGGGCGCACTTGCTATGGGTAGATTTTCTGGCAGGATAAAAGAAGAAAACGATTATGATATGCTTTTAGTATTAAACGTTTTCAGACCCGAAACTCGTACCGTTGATGGAATTATTGAAATAATGCGTGAAATTGAGCGTGTTGCTGAAATTTCTTTTACGGGTATAGTAAATAATTCTAATTTAGGAGTTGAAACTACGGCGGAAACAGTGTATAATAGTATAGATACGGTAAATAGACTTTGTGAAAAGACTAAATTAGACGTAGCGTTCACCGCCGTAAAATCAGGTCTAGAAATAGACGAAAAAAGAATACGAACGAAAATTTTACCGATTGAGCTAATAAAATACGGCAATTGGTTATAAAGGAGACAATATGGCAACAGTAACATTTAATGAAGAGCGTTGTAAAGGTTGCGGGCTATGCGTTAACGTTTGCCCGAAAAAGATTATCTCGCTTTCAAAAGAAAAGATAAATGCAAAAGGTTATCACCCCGCTGAAGTTATCGAAAAAGAAAAATGCATAGGCTGTGCTTTTTGCGCAACTATGTGTCCTGACACGGTAATAAAGGTGGAAAAATAGAGGTGTATTATGGCAGATAAAGTATTAATGAAAGGAAACGAGGCGTTGGCGGAAGCCGCAATAATGGCAGGTTGTAAACATTATTTTGGTTATCCTATAACTCCCCAAACTGAAGTAGCGGCATATATGGCAAAGCGTATGCCTAAGGTAGACGGCGTGTTTTTACAAGCGGAATCTGAAATAGCGGCAATCAACATGGTTATCGGCGTTTCAGCGTGTGGGAAAAGGGTTATGACAAGTAGTTCAAGCCCAGGAATTTCACTAAAAAGCGAAGGTATATCCTATTTAGCTGGTTGCGAACTTCCCGCTTTAATAGTAAACGTTCAACGTGGCGGTCCTGGTCTTGGTGGTATTCAACCATCTCAATCAGATTATAACCAAACTACCAAGGGTGGTGGACACGGCGACTATAAACTTATCGTATTAGCACCCGCGTCTATTCAAGAAATGGTAGACCTTACCTTTAAGGGCTTTGACCTTGCCGATAAATATAGAATGCAAACTATGATTTTGGCAGACGGTACGATAGGGCAAATGATGGAGCCTGTTAGTTTAGATATGGGCGAAGTAAAAACTTACGATAAGCCTTGGGCAACGACGGGTACTAGATATCACGAAGGTAGAAACGTAGTTAACTCGTTAAGTCTTAGCCCTGCGCAATTAGAACAATGGAATATCGATAGGTACGAAAGGTATAAAATAGTAGAACGCGACGAAGTTATGTTTGAAGAGTTCATGATGGATGACGCTGAAATTTGCGTAGTTGCGTTTGGTATCGCCGCACGTGTTTCTAAAAACGCGATTTTAGAAGCAAGAAAACAAGGCTTAAAAGTGGGCATGATTCGTCCTATAACGTTGTGGCCTTTCCCGAAAGACGCATTAAAGAAAGCTAGCGAAAAAGTTAAGGCGTTTTTATCGGTAGAACTTAATATGGGACAAATGATTGACGACGTTAAACTTGCAATTGATTGTAAAAAACCCGTATATTTATGTAACCGTACCGGTGGTGTTATTATGTCGCCGGACGAAGTTGTTGAAAAGCTTAAACAAATAGAAAAAGGAGATTTGAAAGCATGGTAGTTTTTGATAAGACCAAGGGGCTAACCGATAACGAATTGCACTATTGCCCCGGCTGTACACACGGCATAATCCATAGATTAGTTGCAGAATCTCTTGAAGAATTAGGTGTTTTAGATAAAACGGTTGGCGTTGCGTCGGTTGGTTGTTCGGTTTTTTCGTACAATTATTTTAATTGTGATATGATACAAGCCGCTCACGGTAGAGCGCCGGCGGTTGCAACGGGTGCAAAAAGAGCAAACCCAGACAATATAGTATTCACTTATCAAGGTGACGGAGACCTTGCCGCAATAGGTACTGCTGAAACAGTTCACTCGGCAGCAAGGGGTGAAAACATAACGGTTATTTTCGTAAACAACGCTATATACGGTATGACGGGTGGACAAATGGCGCCAACAACCCTTCCTAAACAAGTAACGCAAACTTCACCGTACGGTAGAGACGTAACGGTTGTAGGCTATCCCGTAAAAGTTGCCGAAATGTTATCACAAGTTGACGGTGCAACGTACATAGAGCGTGTTGCCGTTAACGACGTTAAGAATATAAAAAATGCAAAAAGGGCAATCAAAAAAGCCTTCCAAAACCAAATAGAAGGCAAAGGCTTCTCGTTAATAGAAGTACTTTCAACTTGCCCAACAAACTGGGGCGTATCTCCCGAAAAAGCAATAGAATGGCTAAACGAAAATATGCAAACCTATTATCCTTTAGGCGTTTATAAAGATAAATTCAAGGAGGAAAAATAGATGGCTTCTTCAAAAATTCTTATAGCAGGCTTTGGTGGACAAGGTATACTTTTCTCTGGTAAAGCGCTTGCATATACGGGGCTTAAAGCGGGTAAAGAAGTGAGTTGGCTTCCTTCGTACGGCCCGGAGATGCGTGGGGGTACTGCAAACTGCTCGGTAATTATTGCCGACACCCAAATCGGTTCGCCTATCGTAGATAAGCCCGATATTTTAATCGCCATGAATTTACCTTCGTTAGAAAAATATTTTTTCGAAACGGAAAAGGGTGGATACATAGTATACGACAGTTCGTTAATTAACAAAACGTTCGAGCGTGACGACGTAAGTATTTTCGCAATACCCGCAACTAAACTCGCTTCGGACAACAACTTGTCAGGCCTTGCAAACATGATTATAATGGGTAAGGTTATAAAAGAAACTTCGGTTTTAACTTTGGAACAAGTAAAAACTAGTTTAGAGCAAATGGTTCCTGCAAAAAAAGCGGAATTATTAGCAAACAATATTAAAGCAATCGAATTAGGGTATAACTATATCTAAGGAGAAATTATGAGCGGACAATTAAAAGAAATAGGTTTAAGACTTCAAGAATTACGCGAAATACGTGAAATGGAACAAGATACCGTTGCAAAAGAACTTGGTATTTCATTAGAAGAATATCAAGCCTATGAAAACGGTGAAAAAGATTTTTCTATAAGTTTTATGTATAACGTTGCCAAGATTTTCGAAGTAGACGTGTTTAATTTATTATCAGGTCATTCTCCAAACCTAACTGATTGTTCAGTCGTGCGCGCAGGTCAAGAATTTTACGTTAAAAGGGACGGTTCTTACGATTATAAGCATTTAGCCTACACTTTTAAAAATAAGAAAGTAGAGCCTTTTTTCGTGGAAAGCAAGCCTGGCAACGAAGAAGAGAAAATTCACAGCCATGAAGGTCAAGAGTTTAACTACGTTTTATCTGGTAGTATGAGATTAAGCATAGGCAATATGACTTACGACCTTTATAAAGGCGACAGTGTGTATTTTAATTCTAAAATACCGCACGGCACTAAAGTTTTGGGAGATAAACCTGTTAAATTTATCGCAGTGGTAATTAAATAACTATACTTTTGGAGCAAATAATGGCGATATACGAAGAATACACTTTAAGGGAAAGAGACTCCTTTAAAGACTTAAAAGATTTACAAACGAATTATAAGCTAAATTACCCGTCGGATTTTAACTTTGCTTACGACGTTATAGACCGTTTAGGCAAGACCAAACCGGAAAAATTAGCTATGCTTTGGCTCTCTAATAAAAAAGAAGAAAAGCGCTTTACGTTTAGGGATATGATGTTATGGTCTAATAAATGCGCTAACTATTTTTTAAGTCAAGGCATAAAAAAGGGTGATAAAGTTTTGCTTGTATTAAAGCGTAGTTATTTGTTTTGGTTTGCTATGCTTGGCATGCACAAAATCGGCGCAATACCTATTCAAGCAACCAACATGCTTGTTGGTAAAGACTATACTTACCGTTGCAACAAAGGTGATATCAAGGCAGTTATCATAACTGGTGACGGGGACGCAACCGAACATTTTGATGAGGTTGAAGCTTTTTGCCCAACAGTTAAACTAAAATACGTTACTAAACACAAAAAACCCGCGGGGAACAATTGGATTGATTTTGAAGCTGGTATAGAAAATGCTAGTGAATATTTTACTAAGCCTACAGGCGAAGATGCAATAAAAGCAACCGACACCATGTTTATGGCGTTTACTTCGGGTACGACCGGCTATCCTAAAATGATTATGCACGATTTTACCTATCCGTTAGGTCATATTATAACGGGCGTATTTTGGCATAGAGTAGTTGACGGAGGCTTGCATTTTACCATATCGGATACGGGCTGGGCTAAATCGCTTTGGGGTAAGTTTTATGGACAATGGTTTGGCGAAACGGCGCATTTAGTATACGATTTTGACAAATTTGATGGTGAAGATATACTTAAGGTTATAGAAAAATATAGGGTAACTACCTTTTGTGTTCCACCAACAATGTATAGATTTATGTTGCAAAACGAAATAAAACAATACGATTTGTCTTCGCTAACGCACTGTTGCTCTGCAGGTGAAGCGCTTCCTGCTGAAATTTTTAATGCGTGGAAAGAAGGAACGGGCTTAGAAATACACGAAGGTTTTGGTCAATCTGAAACTGCGGTTTGTATAGGCACTTTGTATAATTATGAAAAACCTATTTCAGGCTTTTTAGGTAAACCTATGCCTGGGCACGATATTCGTATTATAAACGAACACGGCAAATATTGTTTACCCGGCGAAGAAGGTGAAATTTGCATTAAAGCAACCCCGAATAATAAGCCTTGCGGATTAACTACGGGTTATTATAAGGACGCAAAGTCAAATGCTCACAGTTGGAGAAACGGTTTTTTCCACACGGGAGATACTGCGTATATTGACGAACACGGCAATATAAAATACGTGGGCAGAAACGATGACGTTATTAAGTCTTCCGGCTATAGAATAGGGCCGTTTGAAGTAGAAAGCGTTTTACTTGAACACCCCTCCGTTTTAGAAGTTGCAGTAACTGGTGTTCCCGATCCAAAGCGTGGCTTTAACGTTAAGGCAACCATAGTCTTACAAAAAGGTTTTGCACCTAGCGAAGAATTAATAAAAGAACTTCAAAACTACGTTAAAACTCATACTGCGCCCTATAAATATCCAAGGGTTGTTGAGTTTGTAGACTCGTTACCTAAGACGACTAGTGGTAAAATTAGAAGAACCGAAATTCGTCAGCACGATATAGAAAAATATAATAGTAAAAAATAGGATAAAGCAGGCAATAAAGCCTGCTTTATTTATATTCTAACCCCTTCTATATGCAAAAATCTAATTTGGTTATAAAAATAACTGTTTAGTGGTCGGTTAAAAGCGTCTTTTGTGTGTGTTGAAACGTATATATTACCGCCAAGAATATCACTAACGAATAAAGAGTGATAAAAAACGTCGTTAGAGCCAAGTTGAATAACGTCGGCAATATCTATATTTGATTTTTCAACTTCTTTTGCAAAGAGCGAAACGCCTTTATTAGTAGTTAAAAATTTATATAAAAATTGAACGCCCGTCCACGACGCTGTTCTATCGTAAGAAGAAACGTAATACCAACCGACGTCTTTTGTAAAGTTCATAACCGAACTTCCTGCATAAATACATTGTGAAACAAAGTTGGTGCAATCACCACCGATTAAATCGAAATTATAATAGGCGGGATTTCTAGATAAAGCGTATTGTTTACAGTATTCTAAAGCTTTAATTCTATCGTATTCTTTAATTATCATAAACTAACTCCGTTAAATAATTGCAAAAAAAATAAATATAGTATATAATATAAACGTAAATGCTATTTGATGAACGCAGGAGATGTTTTTACAACCGAAGGAGTAACGCTCTCAGGTGCCTAACGGCGAGTACTGTGTTTTGATAGCACTCCGGAGAAGTCTTTTTTAAGATGCCGAAGGTGCAAGGTGGATTTCACTAATCTCTCAGGCAAAGGGGACGGAGCGATTTAAGGAACACTTTTATAGTGTTTTTTCGTGCTTTCGGAGTTAATTTATTAACTCTTTTTTATTTTTAAGGTGATTTATGTGGGAATCAATTTTACAAACGATAACAAACGTTAATGCTTTTATTAACGGTATAGTATGGGGTTGGCCTATGATAATACTCATTTTAGGCACGGGCATACTATTATCTATTAGAACAAGGTTTATTCAGGTAAGAAAATTTAAGCAATCAATTTCTGGCACTATTCTTGCAACCTTTACCGATATAAACAAAAAAGATAAAGACGAAGGGGCGAAAAAGCAAACGAAAGACGGTAAATCGGTCTCTCAATTTGAAGCATTTTGCTCGGCAGTTGCAGGCACGGTAGGAACGGGTAATATAATAGGCACGTCTTCGGCAATAATCACGGGTGGCCCAGGCGCAGTGTTTTGGATGTGGATTTCGGCGTTTTTCGGTATGGTAACAAATTTTTCCGAAAACGTTTTAGGCTTATATTATAGAAAGAAAGACGAAAAAGGTGATTTTTGCGGGGGTTCTTTTTATTATATAAAATACGGACTTAAATGGAAATGGCTTGCTTATATTGCTGCGATTTTTTGTATGTTTGCCGCCGTTGGTATGAGTGGAGTTCAAACGAATAAAATATCCGAAAGCATAGTATCTGCAGTCGGCCAACTTGATAACTTAACTCTAAAACTAATAATAGGCGTGGTCGTTGCGGTGTTTACCGCTCTAATAATAATCGGAGGAATAAAAAGGATAGGCAAAGTAGCGTCCATAATCGTTCCGTTTATGACCATTATTTTTATCTTGTTTGCACTTGTTATTATATTCATAAACGTAACGGCAATACCCACTGCGTTTGGAATGATATTTTCATCTATTTTTGAATTTAAAGCCATGGCAGGTGGCTTTGGTGGATACGTGTTTGCAAACATTGTAAAAAAAGGTATGGCGAGGGGTATCTTTTCTAACGAGGCGGGACTTGGTTCGTCGGTTATAGCCCACTCTTCATCTGACACGGTTGAGCCCGTTAAACAAGGTATGTGGGGCATCTTTGCTGTATTTTTCGACACCTTCGTAATTTGCACGCTAATGTCGTTAGTCTTTTTAACTACTTATATAAATAGCGGGGCGATAGGCTCGTTTACTGAAAATAGTTCAGACGCCTTTTTGGCTATGAACTCTTTTACTCAAAACTTAGGCGTTTTAGGAACTATCGTGTTTAGCGTAATGCTTCCACTATTCGCGTTTACAACAATTCTTGCTTGGGCGTATTACGGAGAAAAAGCGACTGAATTTTGTTTTGGAAACTTAAACGTTAAAAGACGCAAAATTTTCGTTTTAATATTTAAAATTGTGTTTGTTCTTTTAATCGTTTTATCAGCCGTAATAGAAAGCAAGCTTATTTGGGATATAGACGATACGTTTAATGGTTTAATGGCGATACCTAACTTAATTGCGCTAGTATTATTGAGCGGAAAGGTGAAAGCGATTACCAAAAACTATTACGATAGAAAAAAGGGGCTAGACGTGATGCCTATGCTTTCAGCACACCCTGATTTAAACGAAGAATTTATATCAAAACTAAAAAGATAACTTGCGTTAACAATTAGTCATAAAAGGTCAAAATTCGCCGTATATTAGAACAAGACGGGGCGAATATGATTGTTTTAAGTAGACGTAATCTTGTAATAATTTCAACTTTATTAGCGACGGTAATAACTTTCACCGTTTGTATCGGCGCGCTTGTCGGCGTTAAGAAAAGTAACGCGGAAGTAGTGGGTGTAAAAGTTGTGCTCGATGCGGGGCACGGCGGAAAAGACGGTGGTGTAAGCGGAATAAAAACTGGAGTTAAGGAAAGCGACTTAAACTTAAAGGTAGTAAAAAAGCTAGAAAATCTTTTTATTAGCGCGGGGATAAGCGTTGTGTTAACGCGAAGTTCAGAAGCGGGTTTGTACGGCACGGCAACAAGCAATCTTAAAAAGAAGGATATGCTTAAAAGAAAAGAAATAATAAACAATGCTTCACCAACTTTAGTTATCAGCGTTCATATGAATAACTATTCAGTATCTTCTCGCCGTGGCGCACAAGTATTTTATAAAGCTAGCGATTCTAATGCTAAAAAGCTAGCAAGTAATATTCAAAAAAGTTTTAACGAGATGAAAGAAGCAACTCGAGAGTGTAGCGCGTTAACGGGGGATTATTACATACTTAATTGTAGCAACTTTCCGTCCGTAATAGCCGAGTGCGGTTTTTTGTCTAATCCTGAAGAAGAAAGTTTGCTAGTAACAAACGAGTACCAAGAAAAAATTGCTTACGCTATTTTTAAAGGCGCTATCGAATATTTGTCGGAAATGTCGTTTAATTTTTTTAATTAGCAAAAAAGCCCTCGTAAAAGAGGGCTTTTCTATTGTAAATTTTAAAAAAATATTGTATAATAAAAGAAAATAAGAATAGGGGTAGTATTTTTTGTTCAAAATCGGAGATAAATTAGAAAAAAATCGCGCTAATAATATTAGTCCCGTAGTTTTGGCTTTTGTGGGCGACGCGGTGTATTCGTTATTCGTGCGCGAGAAGTTGGTGTTCTCTTGCGATTATAAACCAGGGCAACTAAATAAGTTGGCGGTCGAATACGTTAACGCTATATCTCAATCTAATTTTATTAAAGAAATAATGCCACTTTTAACCGAAGAAGAACTTAACGTTTATAAACGTGGCAGGAACGCAAAAAAGACTACAAAATCAAAGAGTGCGTCGGTTGCCGAATATAACGCGTCAACAGGGTTTGAAGCGTTGCTTGGTTACCTATACGTCATAGGCGAATACGACAGAATAAGTTTTTTACTAAACAAAGGATATAAAGATGAAAATTGAAGGCAGAAATTCAGTATACGAATTATTAAAAACGGATAAAGAAATAGAAAAGATTTTAGTACAAAAGGATCTAAAAGACGAAGCAAGCAAACGCTTAATCAACGTTATACGTTCGCACAAAGTAAAAGTTCAACTGGTAGATAAATACGTCATAGAAAAAGAAAGCGAAAGTAAGCGTAGCCAAGGCTTTATTGCATACGTTTCGGACTATAAGTATTTTGATTTAGACGATATATTATCCGATTGCAAAGACAAAGACGGGTTTATCGTATTGTTAAACGAACTTCACGACCCGCATAATTTAGGTAGTATAATAAGGGTTTGCGAGTGCGCGGGGGTTGACGGAATAATTATAGGTAAAGATAGGTGTGTTTCGGTTACGGATACCGTTATGCGCGTTTCTGAAGGCGCTCTAAACCACGTTAAAATTGCAAAGGTGACCAACGTTAACACGGCGATAGATCAAATTAAAGAAAACGGATTTTGGGTTTTTGGTGCAGAACTCGGTGGCGGGCAAATATATAAGTCTGATTTAACTGGCAAAATTTGTCTAGTTATCGGTGGGGAAGATAGTGGAATTAAACGTCTTACCAAAGAAAAGTGTGATGGTATAATAACCATACCTATGTTTGGTAAGGTTAACTCGTTAAACGCTTCCGTTGCGTGCGGTATAGCAGTTTATGAAGTAGTAAGACAAAGATTGAACAAATAAGATGGAAATAAAAAATTTAACCGATGAACAACTCGTTAAACTGGCGCAAAATAATAATGCTGAAGCAACTTGCGCGATTATCGAGCGGTATAAAAAGGTAATAAACGGCGTTATCCGTTCGTTTTTTCTTATTGGTGGTGATGCGGAAGACCTTTTTCAAGAAGGTATGATAAGCGTGTTTAGAGCCGTTTGTACTTATAACGGTAAAACGAGTTTTTCGGCATACGCGTATAAATGTATAAAAAACTGCGTTATAACGGCAATAAGAAAAACCAACAGAGAAAAAGATTATCCTTTAAGAAATTATTTATCTCTATCGAACATAAACGAAGGTAACGAAGATAAAAGCGACATAATTGAAGACAATTCTTTCGACCCCGAACTTCACTTTATTAACGGCGAAGAAGAAGCGCGGTTACAAAGTAACTTAAAAAAGATTTTGAGTAGTTTAGAATACGACATACTAAATTTATATTTAAAAGGATATTCTTATCAAGAGATAGGCGAAAGTAAAGGTAAAAGCACTAAGAGTGTTGATAACGCTATTCAGCGTATTCGCTCAAAGATAAATAAACTATTTTATTCTATTAAACAGGAAGGCGCATAAAATGGGATATTTGGCACTTTATAGAAAATACCGCCCAGACACTTTTGAAAAATTAGTCGGGCAGGACCATATAGTTAAAACGCTTACTAACCAAATTAAAAGTGGTAGGCTTGGCCATGCATATCTTTTTACGGGAACAAGGGGAACGGGTAAAACTTCTGCCGCAAAGATTTTTGCTAAAGCAATAAATTGCTTAAACCCAGTAAACGGCTCGCCTTGTGGAAAATGTTCGGTATGTTTGGCGTTATCATCTCCGTCTAATATTGACGTTGTTGAAATAGACGCTGCATCTAACAACGGCGTTAACGAAATAAGAGATTTGCGCGAAAAGGTTCAATATCCACCCGTCTCTTGTCAATATAAAGTTTATATAATCGACGAAGTGCATATGCTTACTGGCCCGGCGTTTAACGCTTTACTAAAAACGTTAGAAGAACCGCCAAAACACGCTGTTTTCGTGCTTGCAACAACGGAAGTTCATAAAATCCCCGCTACTATTCTTTCTAGGTGTATGCGTTTTGATTTTAGGTTAATTCCCGTTAACGTGATAGCAAATTTGATATCTGGAATATACGACGAGCTAGGCAAAAAATACGAAAAAGAAGCCGTTCATCAAATAGCGTTAGCCGGTGACGGTAGCGTGAGAGACGCGCTTTCTATTGCAGACACGGCTCTTTCGTTTAGTGACGGCGAACTAAAATACGAGCACGTTTTAGAGATAATAGGCTCAACGAATTTCGACGTTATACTTTCTTTCATAGGGGATATTATTAGCAATAATTCGGGTGCGTTGCTTGAAAAAACTGAAAAACTTTTATCAATGGGTAAAAGTATCGGTGTTTTGATTAAGGACGTAACTGAAACCGTAAGAAATATGCTTGTTTTAAAAACTTGCAAAAATCCCAACGATATATTAAGTTTGCCGGAAAATAGATTTAATCAACTTAAAAATTTGGCAAATCAAACGAGTAATGAAAACTTAATAAGAATTATGCAACTTTTCTCTCAAGCGGAAAACGTGATAAAATACTCGACTCATCCGCGCATAGTGTTTGAAACAACCGCAATAAACTGCGCAAAACCCGAGAACGATGTTTCAATAGACGGGCTTTTAACTAGGGTTGCCGAACTTGAAAGGAAAATAGAAAATTTTACGACGCATAAAACGGAACAGGTGGTTAAACCTATAGAAAACGTCTTGCAAAACAAGGATATAGAGAACCCCAAGCCCACTATTGATCAGTTGTCGGACATGGAAATAAAGGGTAAATTATTAAATCATTTTCGTTCGATAAATAGAGAAATGCTTTGGAACGTTTTTCAAAACGTAAAAATTAGCACTAAAAACGGTGTATTAACGGTAACGACCATATCAATTGGCGATGATAAAATAGTGGAAACGAATAAGGATCTAATCGTTGAAGCCTTGTATGAATACGCTCCATTTACGGTTATTGTTGAAGAAAACGTTACAAATAAAAAAATTGAAGATATAGAAAACGAAACCGAAAAATTAAAAAAACTTTTCGGTGACGACATAGTTATAATAAAAGATTAAGGAGATAAAAAGTTATGGCAGGATATAGAGGCGGTTTCGGTGGCTTTGGTGGCGGAAACCAAATGCAAAACTTAATGAAACAAGCGCAAAAAATGCAAGAAGAAATGCAAAAAGCACAAGCACAATTAGAAGAAACTTTAGTTGAAGGAGTTTCTGGTGGCGGGCTTGTAAAGGTATCTATGACGGCAAAAAAAGTGGTTAAAAACGTTGAGATTAATCCTGATGCAGTTGATACCGATGATATTACTATGCTTGAAGATTTATTGATAGCAGCATTAAACGACGCCTATGCAAAAGCTGACAAACTTTGCAATGAAAAGATGGGTGCGTTTGGGGGACTAGGTTTATAATATGAAGGTTTATATCGAACCTATAGGAAAACTTATAAACGAATTTTCAAAACTACCGGGCGTAGGCGCTAAGACGGCGCAAAGATTTGCATACAAAATCATTAATATGACCGATTCTGAAGCAAAAGATTTTGCCGACGCGATAGTTAACGTAAAAAGCAAAGTTAAATATTGTTCTATTTGCGGTAACTATGCGGAAGAAGACGTTTGTGACGTTTGTAAAAGCAGATCTTCCGATACCATTTGTGTAGTAAAAGAACCGAAAGACGTTATTGCAATAGAGAAATTAAACGAATATAACGGCGTTTATCATGTGTTGCACGGCACTATTTCTCCGCTAGACGGAATAGGTCCTAACGACATAAATATAAAAGGTTTATTAAAAAGAATAAGCGAGAGTGACGTTAAAGAAGTTATAATGGCAACTAACCCAGACGTTGAGGGCGAAGCCACCGCTATGTATATTACAGGGCTAATTAAACCCTTGGGCGTCAAAGTAAGTAGGCTTGCGCACGGGATACCCGTTGGTACCGACTTAGAGTATGCCGACGAAGTTAGTCTAGCGCGCGCTTTCGTTGATAGAAAAATATTATAGGAATATAGAATATGAAAATTTCCGTATTAGGTTGCGGAAGATGGGGCTCTTTTATCGGCTGGTATTTATCAGGGCTAAACAACGAGGTATGTCAATGGGGCATAGAAGGGCATCACTCTTTCGACGTGTTAAAAAACACAGGAAAAAACGAATACGTTACGTTAGATAAAAAAATCAATCTAACTTCTGATTTAGAATACGCCGTAAATAGTGCTGAAACGATAATAATTTCTATTAGCTCTCAAGCACTACGTTCTTTCATGCAAGAAGTTATAAAGTATAACGTTAAAGATAAAATTTTCGTGCTTTGCATGAAAGGGCTAGAAACTGAAACTGGCAAACGTCTTAGCGAAGTACTGGTAGATAGCGGTATAAACCAAGACAATATTGCCGTTTGGTTAGGGCCAGGACATATTCAAGACTTCGTCAACGGATATCCAAATTGCATGCTTATCGACTCGACTAATAAAAATTTAGTCAAACGGTTATGTGACTCTTTTAGAAGCAAGCTTATTCGTTTTTACTACGGGGATGACGTTATAGGAAGCGAGATAGGTGCGGCAGCTAAAAACGTAATGGGAATTGCCGCCGGCATGTTAGAAGGCGGTGGATACACAACGCTTAAAGGTCCACTTATGGCTCGTGGTGCAAGAGAAGTTGCAAGGCTTATTAAGGCTATGGGCGGAAACGAACTTTCCGCATATGGCTTGTGCCACTTGGGTGATTATGAGACCACGCTGTTTTCAAACTTTTCAAACAATAAGCGTTTTGGTATGGCGTTTGTAAAGGGTGAAAGTTTTAATAAACTTGCAGAAGGAGTGGCAACGGCAAAAGCGATGAAGTATCTAGGAGAAAAATACAACGTTGATTTACCGATAACTAACGCAATATACACGATTATTTGCGACAAAAAAGACCCAATGACCGTTTTGCTTAGCTTGTTTTCAAGAAGTACAAGAAAAGAATTTTAATAAAAAACGCCTAAAAATTTAGGCGTTTTTTTGATTAATAGTTTTGAATTATATCTAGAGCGGATTGTTTTATTCGCTCTTTTAAATTTTGTGGTTCTAATACCTTTATGCCGTTACCGTAACTCATAATCTTAGAAACCAACCCGTCGTCGTAGGGGAGTTTACACGAAGCCATGTGTTTATTTTTAATAACGCTAACGTTCTCTATCCCAAGCCATTCTTCAACGTCCGATAAAACGTTTTTAGAAATTTCCATAACCACGTCGATTGTGTCAAAGGAATTGTTCCAGAAATCAAGGGGCATTTCTTCGTTGTTAATCTCTTTCCGTAAAAATTTAGTTTTTTGAATGGTTGCGCTTTCTATACGACCAGTCTTAAAAAACCTGAACTCATTTCTTAAGTTACAATAAGCGTACACGTACCAAAGCCCTTGCTTAAACACTAAAACGTGTGGGTCAATCAACCTTTCGGTAATACTTCCGTTTCTGTCGTGGTATTTAATAAGCAATTGAAGATTATCTTCGATACACTGTTGAATAACTTTTAGTTTCGTTTTATAACCCACGGCATCGCCCCAGGGACCACCGTCAATTACTAAGTTACCGCTTTTAAGGTTAATAGCGTTAAATTCGTGTTTTGAAACGGCTTTAAGCTTGGTTATAACACTGCTTATAAACTTACTTTCAACGCCGTTATTAATGGCTTCTAGAGTAGATATTATTTGGGAATACTCTTTTTCGCTAAAATAGGTTGAAGAAAGTTTGTACGTGTCCACAATAGAAAAACCACCGTTGTTTCCACGCACGGTGTATATAGGCACACCTGCTAGTTCCAAAGAATTTATATATCTATAAATAGACCTAACGCTTACTTCATATTTTTCGGCAAGGTAAGATGCTTTAACGCATTTTTTTGCAAGAAGCTCTAATAAAATCGATACCATAATTTCAAATTTCATAATAATAATTCTCCTTAATTCGTATTTTAAAATAAATATTAATTAATGTCAACGAATTTAATAAAAGTTTTTTAAGTTGACACCCGTATGTCAAAAAAGTGGCTTAATATATAGTTGTTCGGAGGGAAAAGTATGTTAGAAATAATTATGAGATTGTTTTTTAAAAAGAAAAATAGCGCGTTAACTTTCAGGGCTAAAAACCGAGAAAGAACAAACGACGCTATAATAATTGAATATAAAAAAACGGAGCTTAGCAAATATTTTGAAGACGTTAAAGGACTAAATAAAACGCATTGTTACTACGCTACTTCTTTGCCTGCTCGTAAATTATTCGAGAAATCTGCCTACTCTTATCAGTCACGGGGAAACGAGCGAAAAGATGCTCTAGATTATGACGGTTTTCGTACGCGCAGGTAACGTAATTATATAATGAATAGGGCGTTATGGCGTTTTGTTCAAGAACGCTAACAAGCCCTAATTTTTGAAAGTAAAGGGCATTTACTAATTGATCACCACGCGATTGGTCTTTAGGTAGCGGTATTAGAACGCAAGGTATTTTTAGCGCTAAAAGTTCAAACAATACGTTAGAGCCTGCCCTTGACACGCATACCGAACATACTGCGTATGCTTTTTCAATTTCGTGTGTGTATTCTATTTGTAGATAGTTTTTTTCAATAATAGAATTATCTAAATTACCTTTTCCACACACGTGTAAAACGTTAAATTTTTTTAACAGTTCGGGTAAACACTCTCTCACGACTTGGTTGATTTTTTTAGAGCCTTGACTTCCGCCTAAAACAAGAAGGACGGGCTTTTTGTTTTTAAAAGAAAAAGTATTCTCCGCTAAAGTTTTATTAACGTTAAAAATCTCGCTTCTAATAGGTGGGCCGACGTATTCGCCGTTTTTTATCGTTTTTGCCGTTTCAGGAAAAGAAGTTAAAATTTTGTTGCAAAATTTTTGTGATATTTTATTTGCTAGGCCAACTGTAAAATCACTTTCATGAGCCACGATAGGAATGTTTCTATTTTTTCCCGCAATAACCGTTGGGATTGATACGTATCCGCCTTTAGAAAATATTACGTCGGGTTTAATTTTATCTAAAATTTCCCCCGCGCTAATTATCCCCGATAATAACACAAAAGGAATTTTAAGGTTTGAAAAATCAAACTTTCTTTTAAGTTTACAACATGGCACTGAAAAATAAGTAATTTTTTCTTTTTCAATTATTTCTTTTTCAATACCGTTTTTGCTACCTATATAATAAATTTTATCAAAGTGCGTTTTTAGATAGGGCAAAATTGCAAGGTGGGGGATACAGTGCCCTGCAGTTCCGCCACCGGTTAAAACGATAGAACTCATATAATATTTATATGCGTAACAACTGTTAAAGTTATACAATAGTAAAATATAAAAAAGGCGCAACTTTTCGTTGCGCCTTTAATAGCATTTAATTATTCTTCGTCTTTGCCAAAGTCTTGAACTTCACCATATTCGTAATCGCTTTCTTCGGGTTGGTTTTCAGTTTCTTCGTTTAAGATTTCTACCTCTTCTTCAACAACTTCCTCTTCTTCAGTAGGTGGTGTTTCCTCGCTGTCTTCAACAGTTTTTTCTTTGTTTTGTTTTATAGCTTTAGCGGTAGAATATCTACTTCTTACTTTGTAGTGAGACTTAGCGTCGCTTGCGTTTGCTTTACGTTTAAGAATAAACCTCTTAACAAATAGCATTACTAACGCTAATAATAACGCAACGCTTAGCAAGATAGACGAGAACGACATCCAGAAAGTAGAAGCGTCAACCGTTCCCGTGCATCCCGAACCAGTAGGTTCAGCAGGAAGCGAGTTGTAGGGGTTGTATACGATAGGATCGATAGAGTTAAATATGCCGTATACAACTTTGTCAGATTTAACCCAAACGTATTTAGAAACGTAAGAGACTTGCGAGTCGGGATATTGCGAGTTAAAGGTTTCTTCTTGTTCGGTTAATACTTGTCTATATAATCCTGCTTCAGTTGGAACAACGCCGTATAAAACGCTTTCGTTATTAGTGAATGTATTAACCCAAGTGTTTCCTTCAACGTCAGTATGTTCAACGAACGCCTCCATCGTAGAAACTTGTATATCATCAACGTAAATCATGCCTTGAGAAGCGGTTGCTAAAGAGCCGTCTCTTCCACCGTTCCAGAATTCCAAACGGAATTTCTTTTCGGTAACACCGGTTGCAACGTAGAAAGTAACGGTTGCCCAGTCGTCATCGCCTAAAACGTTTTTATCTACAGTTAATTCGAAAAGGTTATTCGAATATTCGTCTCCGTTGCTAACGTAACTATAACCGTCGGTATTAGAAGTGAAAGTGTCTAACTCTAAAACGTTTTTAACGTCACCAACAACGTTAACCAAATATATGAAAGCTTTAGCATCGCCAATAGTTCTTACTTTTAGTGAAACTTTTGCGAAAGAGTTGCTTTCAACGGTTAAAGTCGAACCAATAAAGCCGTAAGAAGAAGCTTCTTTATTGTAGATCATAACGGGTTGCAAGTTCTTTTCAGCGGTATATAATCCGTTAAGAGAAGTGCCGATTGCCGTTTTAATATCAGCAGAATAGCCGTTTATATATTTTGTATTAATTAAGCCTGCAAAGTTACCGTCTTTACCGTTTGCGCTTCTAGTGTTGGTTAAATAATTTGTGTTTGAAGTTGAAAGGAAAGCGCTGTCAGAAGTAATGCCGGTGTATCCTTTAACGTTAACGGGGTAGTCTACGATTTTACCAAACTCGCTGAGGGCAGGGGCAAGGTTAAAGGTTTCCGAAGAAGAAGTGTCGGTGTAATCTTCGGTTGAACCAGAATATAACGTAGTAATGTTAGACGCAGTGTTTGAAAGGAAATTATATACTGCGTAGTTTTCAGTCTCAACGTCGGTTGAGTTACCGAAAGAGTCAACTTCGAATTGAGTTGATTGTCCACTTGCATATTGTAAGTTTTGGATAGTAACAGTACCCGTTGCATAGTTGTCTTGAACTCTATCGTTAACGTCGGTCGGGCCAACTACAATAACTAGATAGAAGGGTCTAGCGCTACCTGTCTTAAAGTTGTTTTTAATTATAAGTCTGCATAATTTTTCTTCACCAACTTCGGTAAAAGTAATGGCGTTAGTAACGTTTTTCTCATCAACTCCGTTATCGTCGTAAACGTAAACGGTAATACCTTTTCTATCGAAAGAAGAAAGGTTGTTCTTTAAATTGAATGAAACGAAACAATATTCGTTAGGTTTAACGTTAAAAGCAGGGTTAGTTAAAGTAATGGTGTAACTTGCTTTAACTAGTTGTAAAGTGTATTCGCTGGTGGTTTTAGTAAGTTCATTAGCCGAACTTCCGTTAAATTTACCAACGTTTCCAGCACCCGAAGTGGTGTAGTTTGCCGATATTGAAGATGCCAAATCAAGAGTATTGAAATATCCGTTTGCATAATCAAAAGTCATATCGATAGCAAACGATTTGTCGTTATTTACGTTAACTAAGGTTTTTTCGTCGCTATTAAACTCTATGTTGGTTGCTGTTAATGATTGCGTTGCCGAAAGATAATCGGCTTCATCAATCTTTTCAAAAACTACGTTGTCGAAATAAGCGGTACCTTCGGTAAAGTCTGAAGTCATATTTTTACCGTTACCAAAGCCTAAGCCAAGTTGTACGTCGTATGAAGTGACAAATTCTTTGTCGCCCTTAATGTATATGGTATAGGTGGTCCACTCGGTATCTTTTATGCCGTAGATAGCGTAGGGAGCAAGTTCAGTAGCGTCTATGGTTGGGGTAACCTTAACGTTAGCGCCACCTTTATTGCTTTCGTTGAACGAAAGATTTGCGGTTTTAACTGAAACGGTTAATTTACCATATTCACCGGCGGTAAGTGCAACGGAAGTCGAAGCCGTTATTCTTTGTGCTGTACCTTCGTTGTACTTAGCATAGTTGTTGATCATCAAAACTTTTGAGCCTTCAGAACCCGTTGGAACACCAGGGGACGTAAAGTTTTGAGCAATTTTTGCTTTAATTTCACTTTCTTCAGTTTCGGTGATGCCGTATTTAGCAACTGCGTATTTTTTAAAATCGGAATCTTTGTATAGATAATTAATCAATTCAGTCCACGCTGAATCGGTTGTTTTGATTATACCCGAATTAACACGAGAAGTATCGGCAGAGTTTTCAGCAACAACAGAAGACCAACCGGTTATGGAACTAATCTTCGGGAAATCGTCGTCATCTAAAGTATAACTGCCGTATTCAAAAGAACCGTTTTTCAAAATAGCGGTATCGTTTTCCGTTTTAGAAAACTTATCGTCGTTTTTAGTCGACGGTGACGCGCACGCCGAACAGAACAACAACAAAACGCTAAGAATGAAACAGATGGTTAGCGTAAAGATTGAACGTTTTTTCATTTTAATAAACTTTGCATTGTTAGTCATAAATCACCTATTAAAAAAACGAAATTAATTGTATCTTTTATATAAATTTTAAACTATAAAAGCATAATTTAAAACATTATACATTATTTTTAACTTAAAATCAACCCTAATTATCAATAAAAGTAGAGAAAAAGCAAATTTTTTTGGCGTATTAAACCAAAATTTTTTCAAATACTAACTTCTATGAGTGAAAAAAAGTTAAAAAAAGAAAACTTAACCCAAAAACTAATCGCAATATTAACCGGTGCCGTCGCGGGTCTAATTAACGGATTGTTTGGTGGCGGTGGTGGAATGATTGTCGTTCCTATGCTAATTTTCCTATTAAAACGAGAGACAAAAAAGGCGCATGCTACTGCAATTTTAATAATTTTACCTTTATCAATATTAAGCGGGATTTTATATATTTGGTACGGTAACTTAAAAATAGAAACTGGTTTACCAGTCGCGTTAGGTGTTGTTGCGGGTGGAATAATAGGCGCTCTGACGCTAAAAAAATTATCGTCAAAATGGATAGTTTTAATTTTTTCACTAGTAATGATTTTTGCAGGCGCAAAAATGTTATTTTTCTAAGGAGATATATGGAGTTTTTGTATTTTGTATTAGCAGGACTTTTAGGTGGAGTTTTAGGTGGAATGGGAATGGGTGGCGGAACGGTTTTGATATCACTATTAAACATTTTTTATTCGGTTGGTCAACATAATGCACAGGCAATAAATTTAGTTAGTTTTATTCCAATGGCGGTGGTAGCCTTAATTATTCATATAAAAAATAAATTAGTCGAGTTTAAGGACGTAATTTTTATAATACTTTCCGGGTTGTTAACGTGTGTAATAGGGTGTGTTATCGCGCAACAAATTACGGGAGAAATTCTAAAAAAAATTTTTGGTGGATTTTTAATTTTATTATCGATTTTTCAGGTTGTTTTTACCTTTTTAGGAAAAACCGAATAAAATTTTTATGCAAAAACACTAAAATATTAGATAAAAAAGGTATTAAGTATTTGCAAAAAACATTAATAAATCGCTAAAAAATAATCAATTTAATAGAAATTGAATAAAATCAAAATAATTTTGAAAAAAATATTTGTAAAATTTGCACAAAATTTAAAAAAACGACTGTACAAAACAAAAAAACCGTGTTAAAATATGATTAATTCTAATAAAAGAGGGTAAAAGACTTGGAAAAAATAGCAATAATAGATTTAGGCTCAAATACTGCAAGGCTCTTGCTTATTGAAGTAAAAGAAAACGGTCATTTTCAAATAATTGACCAACTTAAAGAAGCCCCCAGACTTGGCGAAGAAATGGAAAGAGACGGGTTTCTTAAACCCCAAAGGATACAAGAAACAATACGTGTTTTAAAAATGTTCCGCAAGCTTTGTGACGCAAACGGAATAGAAAGAATTATAGCTGTGGCAACCGCGGCAGTTCGTCGTGCAAAAAATCAACGCAGTTTTTTAGACGAAGTTTCGGCAACTTGTGGCATTAAACTTCGTGTTTTAAGCGCGGAAGAAGAGGCGATGTACGTATATCGTGGCGTTATAAACACTATGGACGTTCCTAAAGGAATTATTTTAGAAATCGGTGGCGGTAGCACGAAAATCGTTTATTACAATAGACGTAATCTACTTAATTACGAAACTTTGCCTTTCGGCGCAATAACTTTAACCGAATTATTTAAAAACGACGGATTAACACCCGATCAGCAAGCAGTAAAGGTTGAAGAATTCTTTACCGAACAATTAAAAAAGGTAGAATGGCTTAAAGACGTTGATCCCGAAGCGCAAATGATAGGCGTTGGCGGTTCTTTCCGTAATATTTGCCGTATGACTAAGATTATGAAAAAATATCCGCTTCGCGCAATACATAATTACGTAGTCAACGACAACGATTTTAACCACGTTTACGACTTAATCAAGGGGCTTGACTTAGATAGAAAGAAAAAAATCAAAGGTTTATCAATAGGCAGAGCGGATATTTTACCTAGCGCGTTAGCTGCTATTTCTGCTTTTAAGAAATATATGAACCTTGGCAACGTTATAATAAGCGCAAGTGGTTTAAGAACGGGTATATTGTTTAACTATGCCGTTCCGCAAACTTTGGACAAGCCTATTACCGATGTTTTGTCGTATAGTTTGAACACGTTAACCGATTTTTACGGTTGTAATCAAGCGCACACCAACCACGTTGTTAACTTAGCCGTTCAACTATTTAAACAACTAAGAGTTTTGCACAAATTCCCACGTCAATATCTTAAGATATTGAAAGTTGCCGCACATATGTACGAAACGGGTAGGACAGTTGGTTTTTATAACTTTGAAAAACATAGCGGATATATCGTGTTGAACGCGCAAATTAACGGTATTAGTCATAGAGATTTGGTTATGGCTTCATTCGTGGTTTCGTCTTCGGCAATAGAAGATATTAACCTAATTGACTGGGCAAGATATCGCGACTTGGTTGGTGATGAAGATATAGATGCTGTTAAAAAAATGGGCGTTATGCTACGTTTGGCGGACAGTTTTGATAGAAGTTTATCTTCGGTAGTTAGTGGTATCAATTGCGATATTTTGGGCGATTCCGTTATAATGAAAACGGAAGTTGAAGGGGACGCTTCGTTAGAACTTAATTCTGCAATACAAATAAGCGCAGATTTTAGAAAGATATTCAAAAAGAATTTAGAAATATTATAGTTTCAATTTATCCGACGCTGTGTTTATATCGGCGTCGGTTTTAAATTAAGAAGTTGGAGAAAGAAAATTGGAAAAATTAGCAATTGATTTTGATAGTTTAACTACGAATATTTTTAAGGTCGGCAGTGGTATGGTTTTAAGCGAACCAACCGTTGTTGCCGTTAATACAACGGATAAAAATCAAATAAAGGCTTACGGACAAGAAGCAAAAAAACTTATAGGCAAAACCGCCGAAAAAACGAAAACGGTTTTTCCTGTGTTTGAAGGTGAAATAGTAAACGAAGAATCGGCAATTAAACTACTCAATTATTTTTTGAAAAAAGTTGGCGTAACAAGTAGATTATTTGGCGTTCACGCCGTTTTTGGCGTACCATGCGGTATAACGGGCGATCTATTGTTAAAATATGAAAACGTTGCTAAATCGGCAGGTATTAATAAAGTGTACTTTGTAGAAGCGCCTATTTTATCCGCCTTAGGTCAACGTGTTCCGCTCAACGATTTTAGTCCTTGTTTCGTAATAGATATGGCAGGTGGAACAACAAACGTTGCCGTTTTATCATTAGACGGTATAATAGCAGGTTTTTCAGTTAACGTAGGCGTTAATAAAATTTGTACCGACCTTATAGATTATATTGCCGAAGTATACGGCGTTCAAATCGGTCTTTTAACAGCAGAACGCATAAAGAACGAAATAGGTTCTCTTTCCGATGACGACGGGCTTTCAACACTCGTTCACGGTAGGGACGCTAAAACGGGCACACCGCGTGCAATTTCAATAAAAGCGGTGGATATACTAACTCCGATAAAAAAATATTACGATAAAATAATCGGTTTGGCAAAAGAATTGCTTGTTAAACTCCCGCCCGAAGTATCCGCAGAGATTAGGAAATCAGGTTTGTATCTATCGGGGGCAGGTGTTAAAGTGTACGATATTGAAAGGTATTTTTCCAACGAATTTTCGATGAAAATCAACGTTGCCGAAAACGCCGATATGTCAGTCGCCTTGGGTGGCGGTATCGCGATAGGCAACACTCAATTACTTAAAAAAATATCAGTTAAAACGAAATAGAAACGGCAAACGACATAAAACCGCACGTTTTTGAAAAGAAAGTCAAAACGTGCGGTGTTTTTTTATTATAATCAAAAAAAAGGAGATAAAATGGCTAGAAAAATCGGTATAACTTCGGGAAAAGGCGGTGTTGGAAAAACCACTTTGACCGCAAATTTGGGTAAAGCACTTGCAAAACTTGGCAAAAGGGTCGTTCTTGTAGATATTGATTTTGGTCTTAATAATTTAGACGTCGTAATGGGCGTAGAAAATAGAGTAGTGTACGACATCTTTGACGTTTTAGACGGAAGGTGCAGAATAAAGCAAGCGTTAGTTGAAGATAGATTTAGAAAAAACCTGTTCGTTTTGCCAAGCAATTCTTTTCAAGGCGACTATAACGTTACGGGGCAAAACGTCAAGTTAATTATTGAAAGTTTATCGCCCGTGTTTGACTACGTTTTATTAGACTGCCCTGCGGGGATAGACTTAGGGTTTCATAGAGCAGTATCTTGTGCGGATAGCGCAATAGTAGTAATCACCCCAAACGCAACGAGTTTAAGAGACGCCGACAAGGTCATTTCGATATTAAAAAGTTACAAATTAGACCAAACTAATATCGTTATTAATCGAGCAAGGGGGGATTTAATCGTTGCCGAAAAAATGATGAGCCCCGCCGACGTTGAAAGCCTATTAAAAACTGATTTGATAGGCGTGCTTCCCGAAGAAGATAGCGTTTTTTTGTCTAGTGGTAATAAACTTCCTAAAAATACGCAGTCGTATCTGGCGTATAAATTATTAGCGGAGAATATCGTTAACGGCAGTAAAAAAATATTTAACGTTTCTAGTCGGTACAGTGGCTTTTTAGGTAGTATTAGAAGGAGTTTGAGAAAATCAGTATGAAAAACAGCTTAGAAGTATCAAGAATTAAGGGCATAATTGAAAACGATAGACTGTCTATAAACGAAGGATTTCATACGTTAATTTTGAACGATTTGACAAATTTACTTAGCGATTTTTTTGAACTAAAAAATCTTCCTAGTATAGAAATACGTAGAGAAAACGAAGCGATAAACATAACGGTTTGCGCCACTGCTCTAAGAATAAAAAGCGTTTCGTTTTTGCCTAACGAACAATAAAAAAACACAGCGTATAACCATTGAAAACTAAAGTTAAAAAGTTCGAGTTTGCTTAACTAAATTTTACATTTTCATTGACAAAAAAAGTAATACACTGTATAATTAAAAATACGGCAATATTTATTTTTTAGGAGATGAAAAATGGTTGATAAATATTATTTAGCAATAGACATCGGCGCTTCAAGTGGTAGACACATTTTAGGCTACGTTGAAGACGGAGTTATGAAACTTGAAGAGATATATCGTTTTAAGAACGGTGGCATTCAAAAAGACGGCGGTATTTTTTGGGACGATAAGCACTTGTTTGAAAGTATAATAGCAGGTCTTAAAAAGTGTGCCGAATTAGGCAAAATTCCAACAAGCATCGGTATAGATACTTGGGGTGTTGACTACGCGTTATTAGATGAAAACGATAATTTGATTGACGGTATCTATTGTTATAGGGATACTAGAACGCAAGCGGTTATGGACGAAGTTCATGAAATAATCCCTGAAGACGTTATGTACGAAAGAACGGGCGTTCAAAAACAAGTTTTCAACACGGTTTATCAACTATATTGCGATAAAAAGTCGGGTAAACTAGCAAAGGCAAAAACTTTTTTGATGGTTCCCGATTACTTCCATTATTTATTAACGGGAATTAAGAAAAACGAATATACTAACGCTTCAACCACGGGCTTATTAAACGCAAAAACTCGTGATTGGGACTATGATTGTATTAAAAAATTAGGTTATAACGAAGACTTGTTTAAGCCTTTATGTTTGCCGTCGACAGTCGTTGGAGATTTGAAACCCGAAATTCAACAAGCGGTAGGTTTCAATGCGAAAGTTATTCTTCCTGCAACACACGATACTGCAAGTGCGGTTATGGCAGTTCCTACCGAAGGTATGCCTTTGTACATATCAAGTGGTACTTGGTCGTTAGTTGGCATTGAAACTCAAAAAGAAAACACTTCTAAACAAGCAAAAGAAGCAAGCTTTACTAACGAAGGCGGATATAACAAGAGCGTTAGATTTTTAAAGAACATTATGGGACTTTGGATGATTCAATGCACCAAAAAAGAGTTTGACGATAAATACAGTTTCGTTGACTTTGCAAACCTTGCTAGTGAAGTTAAGGGTTTTGATAGTATAGTTGACGTAAACGATTTATCCTTCTTTGCGCCAAAGAGTATGATAACCGCAATAAAAGAATATTGCAAAAAAACCAACCAAAAAGTTCCGGAAACAGCGGGCGAGATAGCGCTTTGTATATACCAAAGCCTTGCGAAGTGTTATGCTGAAACTTTTGAAGGAATTGAAGAAATAACTGGTGAAAAATTTAGTGAAATAAATATCGTTGGTGGTGGCTGTCAAAACGTGCTATTAAATAAGTTAACTGCACAATGGTCTAAGAGAAAGGTGGTTACCGGTCCGGTAGAGGCAACTGCAACGGGTAACTTGTTGTCGCAAATGCTTTCGACAGGTGAAATTAAATCGCTATCAGAGGGAAAACGTCTAATAAAGAAGTCGTTTGAAATAAAAGAAATAAATTGTTAAACGTTAAGCCGTTGCCGTTTGGCAACGGCTTAAAAAAATAAAAATGCAAGAAAAATATTTAACGATAAAAAATCAGGTGGAAAAGACCATCGTTATAGAGCGTTCTAAATTTATATGCAAGATAAAAAGCGTTGATACTGAAGAACAAGCGAAAGAGTTTGTTAACGAAATAAAAGCCTTGCATCCTTTTGCTACGCACAATTGTTATGCATACCATATTTCAACACCTGAATTAAAACAAAAATTTTCTGATGATGGTGAACCCCAAGGCACAGCGGGTCTACCTATGCTAGAAGCCTTAAAAAACAAGGGATTAACTAACGTTTGCGCGGTTGTTACTAGGTATTTTGGCGGTATTAAATTAGGTGCGGGTGGGCTCGTTAGGGCGTACTCTTCATCAGTAAGCGAAACTATAACTAGCGATAATATTATTGCTTATGAAAAATGCTTGATATTATCTTTTAGCGTTGAATACGACGGGTATTCAAAGATATTATCTATAGCCCAAGATTCTAACGTATCGATAGTCAAAACGGAGTTTAATGATAAAATTGATATAAAAGTTGCTATTTCTAAGCCGTTTTATAACAAATTTGTTGAGATTTTAGCAGACGTTTTCAAGGGGAAAATATCTCACGAAGTACTCGGTGAAGACTTTTTTAGCGTAGGTGAAAAAAATTGATTATAACCAAAATTTCGGTCCAAGAAAAAAATAAAGAATATTGTAACGTTTTTTTAGACGATAACTATGCCTTTTCTTTGTCGTTAGAACAGGTTATTTTGTTAAGGCTAAAAGTCGGGAATGAAGTTAGCAAGAAAGACGTTAAAGATATTATACTTAAATCAGAGATAGAAAAGGCAAAAAATCTTGCGATAAAATATCTTTCAAAATACTTAAAAACGAAAAAAGAAATTAAAGAATATTTAACTAAAAAAGGTTTTGAATATATAGTTGTTCGCGAAGTTATAGATAAACTTATAGAATACTCGCTAATAGACGACCTGTCTTACTCTAAAAAATTCATAGAAGCGAATTCAAGAACGCAAGGCAAGCGCATGATAGAATACAAACTTATGATGAAAGGTGTAAGTAAAGATATAATAGCTTGCGCCTATTCACAAGTTGAAGTAGACGAGACGGACGGGGCGATAAATTTAGCAAAAAAACATTTAAGAAACAAAGAGTTAACTAGAGAAAATCTTTCAAAAACCTACAAATATTTAGTAGGTAAAGGTTTTTCATACGAGCAAGCCGAAAGTGCGATAAATTATTTTAAGGAGCAGTAATGGAACGAGTTTTAACCGTAGAGCAAATGCGTGAGGCGGATAGATATTCAATAGAAACGCTTAAAATTGAAGAAAACGAGTTGATTGAACGCGCCGGTCTTGCAGTCGCTGAGGAAATTTTTTTAAGATTTAAGGGCGGTAGAGTTCTGGTTTGCTTAGGGAAAGGTAACAACGGTAAAGACGGAAAGGTCGTTGCAAGGCACTTGAGATTAAGACACGGCTTTTCGGTTAAAATTTTTTCAATAAAAGAAAAGAATTTTAACGTTTTTGATAATAAATTTGATATCGTAGTTGATTGTTTGTTCGGTACAGGCTTAAATAGAGAGTTAAAGGACGAAGACTTGCTTGCGGTTGAAAAGATTAACAAAAGTAATGCTTACGTGGTCTCGTGTGATATACCAAGCGGGCTAAATGGTAATAATGGTATGCATTATCCAAAGTGTGTTAAAGCAAATTTAACTATTGCAATCCAGGACTATAAAATAGGGCATTTTATAAACGACGGCATCGACCACGTTGGTGAACTAATAGTCAAAGATATAGGTATAAGTATTTGGGATGAACGTTTTATATTTAAGCTAGAAGATAAGGACGTTGCGCCACTTTTTGAAAGCCGAAAAAGAAACGTCAATAAAGGCAATTTCGGTAAAGTTTGTATTTTTGGTGGTAGCGTTAATTTTACGGGGAGCGTACTATTGTCGCTTAACGCACTAACCGCACTTAAAACGGGTGTTGGATACGCTAATTTAACCGTTCCAAAAAGTTTACTAAAAGGATATATAGGGCTAAACCCCGAATGTACTTTGTCGCCTTACAAGGATATACGCGGAATAGTTGCTTTTGATAAAAAGGCGCTAGAAAAGATTTGTAATTATCAAACTATCGCTCTTGGAATGGGCATGGGGAATAGTAAAAACGTTTATAAAATAATTAAGTTTTTACTTGAGAACTATAATGGAAATTTATTAATAGATGCCTACGGACTTAACGCCCTTTCTAAATATGGCGTAGAGATATTAAAGAACAAAAAATGTAACGTTATATTAACACCACACGTTGCCGAGTTTTCTCGATTAATAAATAAAAATAAAAGTTTAATTGTTTGCGAACAAGTATCGCTTGCCCAAAAATTTGCCAAAAATTACGGCGTAACTTTGGTATTAAAAAACGCCGTTAGCGTTATTACCGACGGCGAAGAAACTTACATCAATACGACAGGATGTTCAGCACTCGCAAAAGCTGGTAGCGGTGACGTACTAAGTGGCGTTATTAGTGGCATAGTTGCAAGGTCTGGTTATTCGGTTAAAAACGTGGCGTCCGCATCTTACGTATTTGGCTTGGCGGGTGAGATTGCTTGTAAAGAGCAAAGTAACGAGTATACCGTTACTGCAAGCGACGTTATAAATTGTTTGGCAAAGGCAGTAAAAAAGATTAAAAACAATTAGTAATAACCAAGTCCGTTGCTAAATATCAAAATTGCAACGTAAATATTTGTTGCAATTAACAGTGGCATAATAATCATTAAAAATAAACTTTTAGTTCGGTATTTAAAAATAAACATAAATGCAAAAATGCCGATAGCCCCACCAAGAAGTCCGGCAAGAAAAAGTTTGCCGTCGCCGATTGAAAGGTATTCGTTGTTATTTTCTCGTTCTTTTTTTTGGAAACGCAACATAAGAACGCCGTAAAAATTGATAGCAAGAACGTAGGTTATAATTAAAACGTAAATTAGAACTGGCATTACACACCTTATATATACAATATTTTGCGCAAAACACGAAAAATTATAAATAAGCTTGCTATATATAGGTGAAATATGTTATAATAAAAGAAAAAAGGTGTCAAAAAGATGAAATGTATTTATTGCGGATGTCTCGAAAGCAAAGTTGTGGATTCTCGTTCGGCTGAAGAAGGGACGATAATACGCCGTCGTCGTGAATGTTTGAATTGCGGTAAACGATTTACAACGTATGAAACTATGGAAACCACCCCGATTTTAGTAGTAAAATCAAGTGGCGCAAGGCAAGTTTTCGATTCAAACAAACTTAAAAACGGCATTATTAAAGCGTGTGAAAAACGCCCTGTTCCAATTTCTCAAATCGACAAGTTGGTTGAAGATATTCAAAAGAAGATATATAATTCTCTAGCCCAAGAAATCAGTAGTAAAGAACTAGGCGAAATGGTTATGGCGGGGCTAAAGAATATCGACGAAGTTGCGTATATAAGATTTGCTTCCGTTTATCGTTCGTTTACTGACGTTACGAGTTTTTTGGCGGAGCTTGAATCAATTGTAAAGAATAAAAAGGATTAAATTTTATGGATAAATGGGATAAAAGATTTATGGATCTTGCTGAAACGGTTGCAGAGTGGTCTAGTTGCTATCAAGAAAATCGTCACGTTGGCGCGGTAGTGGTTAAAGACAAAAGAATTTTAACAACCGGTTATAACGGCGCGCCTGGTGGAATTGACAGTTGCGCGGAAAGGGGAGAGTGCCTAAGACGTGTTAGGAATATTGCAAGTGGAACTATGCAAGAAGTTTGCTATGCAGTTCACGCAGAACAAAACGCAATTATTCAAGCAGCAAAACTTGGCGTTAGTTTAGAAGGTGCAACTATTTACGTAACCCACCAACCTTGCGTTATTTGTACTAGGATGATAATAAATTCAGGAATAAAAAAAGTAATTTACAAAAACGGTTACCCAGATGATTTTGCGTTAGAACTATTTAAGCAATCAGACGTTAAGATTATCAAATTTTCGGATTTATAGATTTAAGAGATTGATATTATAGGTGCTTAGGGAACGATTTTAAAACGCTAATATTGTTTGTTGTAATGAATAAAAACAATCAGTTTGTAGTAGAAATAATGCTCATAGCTTCTATTTTGCAAAAAAATAGAAATTAAATTAAAAAACAGGTTAAATCTGCTTGTCAAAAAACAAAAAATAAGTTAGAATATATTGTGCTGAAACGTTTCGGCACAATATTTTTAATTAAAAAACTTGGCGGTCTTGGGCGAAGCAATCGTAGCGATAGCGGAGATTCAAACCGTTTGGGAACGGTTTTCATAAAAACAAACAACAACTAAATAAAAAAATACGGAGAGTTATCGAAGCGGTCATAACGAGGCGGTCTTGAAAACCGTTTGGGTGCAAGCCCACGGGGGTTCGAATCCCTCACTCTCCGCCAAGAGCAAACAAATCCGAACCCTCGGAGATGTTTGCTTTTTTATTTTAAATTTTATGCCGTGAAAGGT
>JAEIGA010000996.1_pt1 | contig 42636 bp, 63 predicted proteins | sample 9270691 | NCBI WGS metagenome assembly JAEIGA01 (sample SAMN17057246, study PRJNA624740) | gut metagenome | biome: biome; isolation source: fecal sample | host: Bos grunniens | place: China: Xizang | collected 2019 | reverse complement strand
ATTTGGTAGGGGTGCCCGGTAACGATCCGAGACACGGCACTAATCTGGTGCGCTTCGGGGTATAAGCCCGACGATGCTCCTTACATCACACCCCCGTATCTTTGCCGACTCAGAACCTCACCAGCCGACTTCAGCAACCCTCAATCTTTGTTGCTTTCCATTAATTTTGTACTGTTTACATTTCAGCTTCGTCCCACTGACATCCGCAGTCCATACAATAACTCTCAGTGAAATGTTCAGGCACCTGTGTTTTAAAGCCGAATACTCTTTCAACCTCTTCGCTGCTGTAAAGTGAACCACATTCGGAACACTCCCATGCACACTCTACCTCATTCCATACAAGTTTCATAATCATTTCTCCTTATTAATTTTGTACTGTTTTGAACAATATGGATTATATCATAAATATTTTAGTTTGTCAAGTGTTATTTTCATCACTTACAGGATTATCGAAAACAATGCTATTTAGCACATATACGGCATTAACAAACTTATTCACACGCTTATCAAGTGCAGGATAATATCTGTCCAGAATACGCCGCTTAGCGATTCGTTTACCTTCTTCTACGTTAAACTCATCCGCAGGATCACACTGTACAACCGCCTTAAACTCAGAGGGCATCATGTACTTCTCATTCGGCGCAACGCAAAAATCAGTGTCTCTAATCATCTTACTGATCTTGTTATATGCATCCCACCGGGTGTTCTCTAGCAGACCAATTACCTGCCGCTTCTCTTCATTTACAAAATACTTAATTGCCATTTTTTGTTCTCCTTATTATTAATTTTGTATCGTGTATGAATTATAACATATTTTACTCAATTTGTCAAGTGTTTGTTTTGGTGTTTATGTCAGAAACTATTGAATTTTGTTTCGTTCATTTGAACTGAATGGATTATATCATATTTTCCAATATTTGTCAAGAGCTTTTATCGAAAATTTTTAATTAAATATAAAGGAATTTTTGATGCGTATATACTCTTATGGCGCACCAAATATACATTACCGAAAATATGAATAACATTATATCCACTAGCCCGTAACCTATTAACTCGTTGTTGAATTGTTAAATCGTCCATTATTCCTCCAAAAAATTCATATTTAAGCAATCTCTACAAAAAATTCGCTATGCGAAGATACATCATACCACTTTTCTCCGTCCTCTGTCACCCAGGTTCTTACATAAGGAATCTTAAAATTTCGTTCATCACAAAAATCATGAATCATACGCCAACACTCCTTATCATTCTTGGGTTCTCCAATTAGTCTGCGTTGACCATAACTATTTTCAAAATATAATTTACTCATACTATCACCTCAAAACAATAAATGCCACAATGCTCTTAGTGTTCTCTTCCACTTGCCGTTCTTAAATTCATAACCGTCAATATAAACATTACCATTGATTACAGTACTGCAATAGCCCTTAGATGGCGCCGGAGGAAGTTCTACACCATTGATTGTAACTTTATTACCAGCAACTACACAACCATTGCTAATTTGAATATTATATTCATACATATTCTCAACCCCAAAACTTTCTTTTCAACTGCGACTCACCAACATCACCAAACTCTGTATACCATTCGTTTTCCCAATCACGATGACACTTAGAACAATGTCTAATCAGATTACGCCGTTCATATTTAAAAGCATCAAATTCTGCCGGACGTTCTTCAATGAGATAATCTGCCAATACTTCTAGTGGTTCACCACACTCAGGACAATCGAATTTCATATATTCGTGTGCAAGAAAATCAAAGTCATCACACAATCCCTGTTCTTGCGCAAATTCATAAAAATCGTCACTTGCTTTCTTCACATCTTCGATAAACTTTTCTTCTGAAATTCCAAGTTCCTTCAAGATGTGTCTGCATAGCTTCTGATACTGTTCATTGATATCATCCGGGAATAAACCAGCACAACTAATATAGTCAACCATTGCATCATAAGGTTCCAGATAGTTGCTTAGACAATGTTCGCAATACGCATAACTAGTTGCACCAAATGCAGAGCTGCACACCACAACATCTGTCTGTTTGCCACAAACACTACAAGTGCCAGGAAAAGCATATTTCTTAAATTCGCCCATAATTACCGCCTTTCATACTGTTTTGTTCTTTCAACTGCCTCTGAAATTTTGTCTTCTGTCATGACTGAAGTCGGTATGTCTGTATTGATTGTATATACATAGCCATCAACATTATTTACCATACAAGAATCAGTAGATGCGCTTGTATATTGGATTGGATTTTGCATATATGGAATTGTACAATTACAAATTCCAGAACCACCATTCTTTGGATTATTTGAACAACCATCACAACAAGCGGGAAAATTGATATCAAGCGTCTGAATTGGTCGTTCCTTTAACAACTTATTAAGCCATTCGTTATCTGGTTCTTCAAATACGTTGGAAATAATTGGTTCCATGCAGTCTTCTATAATCTGATCAACTTTCACCCTAGACCACATACCAGCATCATTTAAATAACCACGAATTTTCTCAAATGCCTTTTCTGCGCTAATATGTTGTTTACTTACATCAACACATGTTTCACTAATATGAAATAATGCACTGGCTACTTCGTATAGTTTTTCTTTTAGCTTTTCTACATTAACATCTGCCATATTAAAACTCCTTAGTTAGTGTAAGTTCCACGGTGATCTCTGGACGGCAACACAGAGATGATTCGATACACGGTGTACTAATTCTATATAACTTCCACCCAAGTTTAATCTCTTCTGCGAGATCCAGTACGACCTCATTAATGTCCTTAGTTTCATATTTAATATTTTTTAACATAGTTACACCTCTTTCTGACCAGAAATATATTCAATCATATCTAACTGTTTATAATACATGTCCAGCTCATTCATTTTCTCATCAACATATTCTTTTTGTGTTCTAATAAGACGCTCCAACAAATCACGGTTCAGATTTCCAAAAGTATATTTTCCGATCTTATAAAATGAACTAAAATTATTTTCTTTATCTGTATCTGTAATATATATCCGATCTGCTCCGATAAGCGTAATTACTCTAGGCTCATAAAACCCACGCTCTTTACACTTCTCGCAGTCACAAATAGATTCGATATAGCCAACCTCTCCTATATCTGTAATAATCTGATCTCCAATTTTAAAATCATATTCCATTAAACTAATATCTTCATTGGACATAGTAAAGAAATCATCAACGTCATCAAGACGGCCTTTTATCGTGTTAAATTTCTTCGCACATTCTGGGCAAAGGTGTTTATCATTAAGGTGTACAAGTTTAACACCAAACGCATCTTGCGCATAAATAGGAACACAAATCCCGTCATTCGCAAATTCTTTTTCACATCTATCGCAATAATATTTAATCATATTAGTCCTCCAACATATATCCGTTTAAAGATAGCCAATTACGCTGTTCTGCAGTAGGATGCCATCTAGCATCTCCAAGATACCCATATTCATCACTAGACGCAATTTTGATCCATCCATGTGTTTCAAGAACATATTCTCCGCCATTAAGCATGTGTGCCAATACAGAATGCTCTGTAATGCTACAAGGATAGTGTTTGCCCTCCGGAGAAAGCCAGCCAATGTGCCACTCCTTTTCTTTTTCTTGATAATATTCAAAAACTTTTTCTTTAATTGCACGAATATTTTCTTGAATTTTTTTAGCCAACTTATACTGGCTCTCGCTGAAATCATAATCATACAGATCACAGTCGGTAACATTAATATGGCCAAGCGGGATTTCTTTGCCACCTCTTGAAAACTTTACAATCGTAATTCGTTTATACACTGTATCTTCAATATTACCATCGTAAGTTTCCGGATTTTCCGGAGACCAATATGTATTCTTAGGAAAAGTAAAATAAAGAATATCAAAAAAGTCGTTTAACATATTCCAAGTTAGGCGAAGATTATAGTTGTTGTGGAAATTATACTGCCAACGAAGAGGCTTATTGATCTTTAGAATTTCGTCTTTCCACTCGTTCCAGAACACATCCACACTATACTTTTTGCGCTTCATTTTGACCGCATAATTCTTTTTAGGGCAATTCATAAAATCACACTTAACACAGTCGCACTTAAATGGATTGATAGTTCTGCCAATATCAAACTTCTGACCCTTAACCGGTACAAATTCAAGATTCATTTTAATACCTCATTAAATATCTACAATAAATTCATCGACCTCTTCAACGCTATCGATCTCCCATTCCTGATAATCACCTGAGGGGTCATCCAAAAAAAATCTCTTCTGCCTCTTCTTCACTATCTGCTTCAATATAAGCAAATCCAGAATAATAAACCTTATACTTAGCCATAATTTTTTCTCCTTTAAAATAAACTTTTTAAGTGCTTGCAATATCGATTTCTAAAATCGCATTGTTTTAGTGATTTTCATACTACACAACTCCTACCATTTTAATTCACTACATTCAATAAGTATTCGAACATCATCCATGTTCCACAAACCAAGGTCAAATAGTGTGTCTGCCTGTTTCTTTGTTATAAAAAATGGAATAGAATATACTCTCTTTTCCAAAATACCTCTACTCCAACTAGCAGTAATTTTAACCCATCCTCTATCTTCTAATTCTTTTTCGTATCGATACGTATTATATCCAAATTCTTCACAAAGATATCTAGCACTTTTATTATGACCCTCATAGCCACAATTGTAAGTATTTCCGTCCAAATCAATCCATCCGTATTCAAAGTTGTCAGAATTCTTTGGAAATCTTTGCTCTCTCGTAAGTGGATCCTGTCCATCCGGACACTCAATGATTTTTACAAACCCCTCGTCTTTCATACTAAAAGAACAATGTCCTCCAAGACTATTAACGATAATTGGTAAGTCGTTCTGTGTGATATAAGATCCACCTAGAATATTCTTACAATCTTTTAAATTATCAATATATTCCCAAGAATAATATCCACCATAGCTCGCTTTGTAAATTGCGTGTTTCATGTGTACTACCTCCTTTGTGTCGTTATATTATCACATTAATTTTGAATTGTAAAGACGGCAGAATATACAAATTTTATCCTGCCGTCTTGGTTAATATTTGTTCAATTTGCCCATCAAGATTTTCAATAATCCCGTCACAATCACCAAATTCCATATGAGCTTTTGCCGCACTATAACATTCGTCAAACTTTTTTCGACTCAACTTGCCATCTACAACTAACCACGCCATCTTTTTATATTTGCGATAAGCGTTTCTTTTCTTCTCATTTCTTATTTTACAAACCACTTCACCATCTTGGATATAAGTGTGAAAACCTATAAATTTAATACCTTGCTTAAACGGCATAATTTGCGTCTTGCCATTAAGTGACAATTTAAGATCTGCAATCACACCATGAATATTATCAAGGCATCCTTGTAGATACTCTTTACTTGGATGCATCAAATAAAAATCATCCATATATCTACCATAGAATTGAATCCGCAAATCTTCTGTTATATAATGATCCAATCCATCTAAGTATAACAGTGCAAATACTTGACTCGTCTGGTTCCCAAGAGGCAATCCTGGATTTGGTGTGCTATCAATTATTAAATCACACAACCACAAAATACCTTCATCTGAAAAGTGTTGTCGCAATATATTTTTTAATATATCGTGATCTATGGTATAAAAGAACTTCGTCACATCAGCTTTAAGTATGTAACCATTCATACTATATTGATTATAGAAACTCAACATGTCTGATTTAAGTGTATTTAAACCGAACTTAGTTCCTTTATCAATTTGTCCTGCAAAATTATTACGAATAAATATATTCTTTAATTTCGGCAATAAAACATTATCACATAGGCTGTGCTGCACTATCTTATCTCTAAATGCTGCAGCTTCTATGAGACGCTTCTTTGGTTCATATACATAAAATTGATTATAGTCTTTAACCTTATATTTTCTTGTTTCCAATAATCTTTTTAGTAAATGAACACCACTTAATGCTTGAATTTCAAACCTGGCAGAACTTTTTCTATAGCCTTTACCAGCTTTTGCTCTTTTATATGCTCTATATAAATTATTAAAATCTGTTACTTTTTGAAAATCAGTCATAAATTATTTTTGACAATTGAAGACAAAAGAAAGGTGATAAACTCTTTTGTGAGGAGTGTACGGATTTCGGCGCAAAGCCTACTCTTTCTGACTTTCTCCCAGAACGGGCGGACACCATTATTGTTGTTACAGTTGTTGTTGTTCAGTGTACCATTGTTGTTGACACAACGGACAGTGTAGTGAGCATACAGTCAATCACCTACTGATTATCGTTCTTTATCCTTTGTCCTCCATGCAAGCGTCATAAATTTTATATCAGAGACAAGCTTGGACCAATATTCAGCACTATTGGCCGCAATGATATCAAGCTCTAAGCACATTTCGATATAGAAGAGTAACTGATCACAATTCATAATTGCTTTTGTTTGCAATTCGTTTCTTGTAATTTTGTTACTCAAAAGTGTGCGGTTGGCTTCAAGTAATAGTTCATAGATAGTCATTGCTTTATTTTGCATCTTATCACAAAGAGTGAAACGATATTTCTTAGGAAATTTATTGCAATTAGATGTAATTCTAACCGTATGAACTGCCAATTCTTTTGCTTTTACTATTACTTTCAAATCATCATTTGCTTGACCCATTGATATACTCCTTAAAATACAGAGATGGAAGATACTAAGCGGCAAAACGGGCGGACACCATCATTGAGGTCACAGTTGTTGCGGCTCAGCGTACCACCGCTGCCGACACAACGGACAGCGTAGCCCCATCCCTTAGCTGCTGTACTCCACGAGGTTGCAAGCCACCACCACTTGTTGGGATTATACTTATCTAGAATGTCTACATACTTACGATACATATCACAAGTCAATAGACTAATATTATCATTAACACTACCGTAATCCTTACGACCATCGTCTGTGGTAAGATCAACAATATGCTCGATGACGTTCTGTTTACCAACTAGTGCTATAAGCTTCTTATAAAAGTCACTATTAAGTTCTTTGCGAATCTTACTCTTGGCATAATTACTAGTATCGCTATCAAATGTATTCGTTTTCCAAAAATCCTTAAGAATAACATTGGTGCCGTCGTCTGTATGTTCTAGAACGACAAATTCAAAGTCACCAACCTTAAATGTTTCACCAACAGGAACGTCGGCAAGTGTACGACTGGGCTTATCTGCAATGATTTTTACCTCATAACCGAGCAGATTCTGAATTTCTTTTAGTGTAAGTTCTTTCATAATGTTTTCTCCTTTGTTATTAATTTTGTACTGTTATTATAACAAATATTTCCAAAATGTCAACTGGGCAGAATAAACAAAGTTACTCTGCCCAATTTGGTTATTTTTTATAACTTATACATAATAATCGGAGCGTTGTAGCCTGCATAAGATAAACTTCTAATGGTATTATAGTCTATCCACTCTGCAGCTTCTTCATAGCTCCATTCTTCGTCTTGCATCAATTCTTCAATCATTTTGTCGTAGTCGTACACGACCCGTCCGTCTGTTGTAACTCCCACTATTGAACCATCATATGACGCGTTGTCAAAGACTATTGCTTCACTTTCCCTCTTTTTCTTTTATAAGTCGGTGTTTTTTTTAACGATGTAGTTCGTGATCCACAATTCCTTTTCCGGTAGTTTCACCCATTGATCGTCTACTTTTTTGGACTTTTGACGTTCTTCTGAGTAGAATTTTATGATACTATTTGGATCAAAAGGATTCTTTTGATACAGAGTTTTGGCTATTTTATACGTGATCGTTTCTCCAGAATCCAACATATAAACATTGATTTTAGGACTGTATTTAGAATCTATTGAAAGAACTAATCCTGTGTTTTTAAACTTTGGATTCTTATAAGTCACATATCCAAAAAGTTCATTTTGATATTGAATAAGTTTAATCACACTAGTTTCTTTATCTGGAATACTATTTAAAATTTCATACAGAGCAGCATCATAATCAAACTTACGATATGTTTTATCAGTTTCTTCGGTATATTTTTTGATTATTTCCGCATATTGTTCAGGCAGCTTATCTTTCTTAAACTGGCTTTTTCCATACAAAACATCGATTGCATCCATGAATTTTTCAATTCTTTCAATACTACCAAAATCTTTGAAATAATTCATTTTAATCAGCGTGGTGATTTTAGCAGAATTAAGTGTCTTAATGGAATTCATAGCTTTCCACAAATCATAGAAATTATCAAATTTGTCTTTCTGAGACAATTCATACAAGTCGTTGGCACATCCCTGGCTCAAGCCCTTAATTGACAACAAAGATGGATAAATGCAATGATTTTCTTTGTCGGCAACAAAATGTCTATTGTCCGCGCCGAACTTATACTCACCCTCTTCAATTCCAAAAGCCACTCTCATTTCTTGTTTTAATGCCTGCACTTTATCTTTTTTACCTTTATCGGAATAAACCTGCATAAGAACCTCATAAAATTCATATGGATAATGTGCCTTAAGCCATGCGCAATATAGACTATCAAGAGCCATACAATAAGCATGCGCTGAGTTAAAACCATATCCACAAGAATCATCAATAATTTGCCACACTCGTTCGCTCATTTCTTGTGCTTTGTCTGGGTCAACATTATCATCTTGAATAATTCTATTTTTAAATCCTTCAATAAAACGAGCCTTTAATGGCTTAACTTTTTCTGGATGTTTCTTAGCAATAGCCTTAATAATACCGTAACATTCATCAAGAGGAAAACCGGCATAGTTCAAAGTATTCATAGTCTGCTCTTGATACAAAATATACGAATAAGGGAATTGTGGTGTTTGAAGAATTTTGTCAAACGCATTAATTCCATATTCAAAAGATTCTCTAGATTCAAATTTAGAATACATAGACTTAAATGCAGGACGAATTGCTGCAATCCAAGCACAAAGTTCTGAAATATTCTTTGGCTGATACTTTCTCAGTTTCTTCATGGCAGATTCTTTTTCACACTGGTTGACACCAATTGTATAGCCATTAGCGTAAATATCCCAAACCTTTGGATCGTTTTCTACAAGTTTGCTAATCTCAGTAGCTGAATGAACCGGGATTCCAATTCTCTTGTAAATCATATCAATCAACAATACCACATCAACTTTTAGCAGGTCATTCTTTAAGAATTTATATTTTTCAGCAATTGCTCCATCAATAACAGTGGTAATATACTCTTTCTTTGTGCTTTCACTTTTACATTTAATTAGACCAATTTCTTCTCTAATACTGCCTTGATATAACAAATATGCGCATGGAGCTTTATTTTTATGGTCAATAACACCCCAATACTTTTCGCTCTTTTCAATATATTCCCGATATTTTTCGTCTACGTAATCATAAATGTCAATATCATCTTTTTCATCGTCGTCTGCATATTTTACTGCTTCATCATACTTTTCAATCTGTCTAGAAATAGCATTGGCGATTTCAAAATCGAGATCGTTTGCACGAGCATAAAGTTTAAATGCGGACTTCTTTTTTAGAGTTCCAAAAGCAATCATTGGATATGCATGATCTTTACCTAGAATTTCTTCCTGTGCCTCTGCAAAAATCTCCACTGTACCGAGATTCATGTCAAGATCCGGTAAGGATTTTGTCTCAAGAATTCTAGTTTTACTAATAAATCTTTCAGGATATAGTTTTATGGGTGAAATAAATCTATCTACCTTACTAAATCCACATAGGGTGTTTGTAAAATAACCAACGGCGGATCCTCTTCCTGTAGTAGTAATAAGACCACCCTTTTCTACTCCTCTTTTAATGATTGCATAGTCAATTAATGGATAGTCCACCATTCCTGTTTCTTTATAAACGGAAACTTCTTGTTTAACACCCTCAAAATATTCTTTGTATTGCTCTTTTGGAATATCAGCCATATATTCCTTAAAAAGTTTACTAATCAAAGTACTATAAATCTTGTTACGCTCTTCCTGGGTTTTGTCAGGATAAAGTGTAGGCAATTTAATATCTGTTGTAAAAACAGGAACATTATCATAGTCATCAAATGTCAACAAAATATCTGTATTATCCATTGCTTTTTGAACAGTAGCGTCGTCAAAAACACCTTGTTCTCTAAAGCGCTGACGAACAGTTTCGTCGTCTGGATAATCCATATACCATCCAATTTCATTATCATCAAATTTGATATTTCTACCAGCTAGAATGTCATCTCTTTCAACTGATTGCTCTGGATAGATATAATGGCTGTCAAGACCAACAATCATTTCAATGTTATATTTCTCCGCCAATTCTTTAATGTGTTGATTAAGCTGTTTTTGTTTTTCCGTATTGTGATTTTGAATCTCTAACATAAAATTATTTTTGAAATATTTGTGCATCTTCAAAACAATATCGTCAGAATCTTTATATGACCAAAATCCAACACAAGCAGTTGTTACAAATACATCATTAGGAGGCAAAGAAAAAATTAAATCCAAATCAAGTCTAGGCTTATAATAATATCCAGTTTCATTAGCATCAGATAAAATACGATTTATGGCACGCCTACCATTTTCGTTTTTAGCAAGAATGATGATGTGGTTATTACTTCTGTCTTTCACCATTCTAGGAGCTCCATCTTTAGTTAATTTAATCTCACCGGTTGTCTTGTCTCGTTCCTCATATTCTTTAAGCCTATCTTTAACCCAATATGCTTCTGTTCCAAATACAAATTTAAGATTATATTTTTTAGCTAATTCAAATGCTGCATGATAATATCCTTGCCAACCATGTTCGACACTACTTATAACTTTATGTCCAAGCTCAACTGCTCTTTTTGCATAGTCTTCTGGCATTGCAGCACTATCGCCTTCGCTGTAGCTTGTATGACGATGATAATTCTGCATCACTTCACCTCCATTAATTTTGTATTGTTATATCATAAATCTTCTAATTTGTCAACCACGAAATCATTCATAATCAACTGTCTATATCGAGTCCGCCCAAAGAAACCGGCATCTAATGTGCCAATTGCACTAACTGGACCATCAAGCTGATCTCTATCACCACTAAAATTCCATTTGATATATAGTAGTTTACCTTCATCGGCAATAAGTTTTAAATGTTTTCCTCCAGACATTTGTCCAACCTCATAGTCTGTAATTCCACTTACCATAACAGAAATTGATGGCCAACCTTGTCCAGAAATTCGATTTAACATCTTTAACTGCCTAATTAAATCGTCTGTAATCTGCTCTTGGTCAATCTGAATGTCAACTGTAGTTTCTTGTACGAACTCAACATCCTTTAGAGCATCTTCAAGTGCATTTTGAAAATCTTCTAAAACTTCTGCATCAAACCATACTCCGCATGCATTCTCATGACCGCCTGTGCCCACAAAACCCGTGTTATCCATATATTCCTTAAAACTTTTTACACCAATTGCACGAGCCGAACCAACAAGTTCACTCTTTATTACTTCACCAGTTTCTTCGTCAACTTCTATTTTACTACTTAAAACAAGAACTGGACGTTGATATTTCTCTAGGAGTTTGTTGCCAATTAAACCTTTGACCTCTGCATTCGTCTCAATAAAGAAGAACATAACTTTCTTATCCATCTGACTCTCTGCCTGTGCTTCAAGCTCTGGCATAACATCTGAAATTTCTAGGTTCTGATATTCCTTGCAAGATTTTAGGTCATTTACGAGCCTAGTAATTGTTTTAGATTCTTCGGATAAAAATAACTCCACGGCTTTTTCATTTTCATTCATACGGTTACTTGCGTTAACAAGTGGGGCAATACCAAATGAAACAGCTTGGCTATTAAATTCATAAGAACCATTAATTTTCTTAAGTGCTGGATTTACTTGGTTGCCGAAACCTTTGTAACAAATATACCGATTTTCAGGAGATTCTACTCCGACATCACACATATCTGCCACTAAGCCCGTGCTTGCCAAGTCAACTAGATTATCACTATAGTCATCGAGTTCAATCCAGTCCATATACGCACACATCTTCCACGTAGTTGCACTCCCACTCAAAGCAGGATTTGGATAGTCCACGGCAGAACTCACAAGAGTAATTGCGCCGGTTCTCTCCATTTGTTTTTGCATAGATTTAGATACTAGGTGATGATCTGTAATAACAATATGCTTTACGCCTGCCTCTAATACCTTTTCATATGGAAACATTTGTGTTTCAATAGAGTCTACAATCCACAGAACATCTATACCATCAAGTAGGGATAAATCTAACTTTGCAATACCATGATCCTTACCTTGATTAATACCATAAGAAACTCTATCCGTATGTTCTTTTAACCATCTAACTGCAATCGATCCCGCAGAAATTCCATCTGTATCTGTATCGAAATGTACGTAGAAACTGCCGTCGTTTTCAATATTTTTAGTTATAATTTGTGCAGCTCTATCAATATTCTTCAGTTTCTCAAAAGGAATCAGACAATCCTCATTTGGATATAGCAGTGCCATAGCATCCTCTACACCTCTATCAGCTAAGATAGTATCTATAATTTCACTTGTCTCCATTCCACGACAATCGTGTTTTACTACCCACTTCTTTTCCACTAAACCACCTCATCTTAATCCTCTTAATGCGTTTTCATTTAATACATCTAATAACTGACATAATGCACCATACACCACATCTACATCATCTCTGGTATTATAATTTTCTACAAGCCAATCCTTAATTTCTCCATATTTGCTCTGAATTTCACATTCAATAGGACTGGCCATCACAGCATCGCACTTATCATCTTGCCAACTATTTCCACAAGAAGTACAATTATATGTTGTTATATTACCTGGACCATACATGGCTGTTGTCATACACCAAATATTCCATTCGCTTGCACCACACTTAGGGCATCTAATCGTCATAATATCACCTCTTTACCATCCATAAAATAACAAACATTTACTATCCCAGTCAATACTCTTATATAATCTAACCAATTCAAAAATCTGATGCTCAAACATCCAAGAATTTGAAATCCTTTCATTCTCCGGATTAACATCTACAACACCCATTCTATCCCAATGATAAAGTATATCTGTAATATGTCTTGTGACTTCAACATTTTTAATCTCATCTGGCTCAATATCGTAGAAATAACTGAACTCCTTAGTATCTCCGTCTACAATTAAACTTTTATAATATCTAATAATTTTCTCCTTATAAATATCAATAGCCTCTAGCATGGCTTCTTTTCCCATTACATAAGGACAATAATCATAGAAACACTTCTGAGTCTCTTCTTTTGTAAAAAGAGGAACGCCCTTGCTATAAATTCTATCTGCTGTATCATCCCAATATAGCTTTCCAAATTCGTAGATTTCTGTTTTGTTCATAAATTTTTGATCGTTAAAATAAAAATAATCCTCGTCTTCATCCACGTTTACACCGTAAGTTTTCGCAATTTGCATTAATTCTTCATATGTTTTGTCCTTGACGAGTTCTACATCTTTCTTATCTACTAAGTAAAAATAATGCCGATAACCCATAGTTGTCCTCCTTAATATATTCTTACTAACTGTTCTTTCATAATTTCTTCAAACTTTTCTTTACCCATGTCTGTCGGAGAGGATTTCAAATCGATATCGAGGTCTATCGTCGAATCCCAATACCACACCTCCGGTGTAAACATAGTGCAAAGATTTTTAATCATATCTGCATTTCTTTTTGTCTGTTCAAACGCCAATCCTTCGTCCATCGCTATAATTATTCGCTTTGGTTGAAGTTGTAACAATAGTTTAGTTTGCTTCTCTGATAAACTATTTGAACCCAACGCTACAATGTTTCTTACACCAAAATCCCAAGCTTGCATTACAGACTTTTCTGATTCTACTACAATTATATCGTTACCGTATAAATATTGATAATTTTCTGAATAACCATACAACAATTGCGACATGGCAACAGGAATGGTGTACATATATTTAGGCTCATTTTCTTCCGGATCACCATTTAATCTTCCTTTTGCACCAACGATTGCACCATATTCGTTACGAATAGGTATAATAATCCTATTATCCTCAACAGAAAATCTTATATTAAAGAATTTTTGCGCATCTAAACTAATTCCATCTCGTAAAAACCTTACATTTCCGTATTTTTTGTATTGGTCTAATACTTTATCATCATAAACTTTAAGCTTCATTTCCTTGCTCGGGCGAGCTATGTGGTCATAGACACCACCAAATAGGCTCGCCTTCTGTTGTGGACGCCAAGTATCTGATAGGTTTAAAATTTTCTTTGTTGCCTGTAAAACATCACGAAATGTAACATTTTTTTCTTGAATAATATAGCTGATTATATCTGTGTTAACGCCACGAGACCAATCATTTACACACAAAAATTCGTTGTTTTTCAGCCTAATAGATATGTTGGAGCCGCCTTGCAAATCTCTTGCAAAGCGGATCTCTGTGCCACGATGATTGATGTGCTCGAAAGAAAAAGTCTCAAGCAGTTCGACGATTTTTTCTGGCTTTTCTAGTAGTTGTTGCTTGATTTCGTTGAGCACATTTTTCACCCTTTCATTAATTTTGTGTTGTTATAATATCATGAAAATATGAATTTGTCAAGACTACTGAATATAACCATGTCGGAAACGTGCTTTTGCCGCATCCGACCAAAGTCCCCATTGACCCTGGAATGAGAAAATATAACCAATGCCCGTGTCTGAACTGACCGATCCTGACGACCTTGACTTCTCTATAAATACGGCTCGATATACCGTGTCTGGCTTCGGCATCCAGTCAACATTTTTCCACTCACCAGTAACTTCATCTTGCACAGTTTTGAATGGCGCACAATAATGTTTACTTGTTTGGTCAAATTCTTCTTGATACATAGAACGGCAAAGTATCATCAAGTCACAAACTTCTTTAATTTGCTTACTCATTGACAATACAGAGCTATCCAAGAATAATTTTCCAAGACTATTAATTGCCAACTGTAGACTACAAATAACCTGTGTGCCAGGATATTTACGACTAAGAGCCTCAAGTTTACGACTGTCTTTAATTAGTGAAACCCAAGTGTTATCGTCTCCGTTTGAAGAAAAATCACACTTGAATGTATCGTATACACAAGTCTGTACGCCTCTATTTAGAATACCAATTCTAAACTTTTTAACTGCAAAATTGACATCACTGTCCGGAATGCTAATAAACCATAGCTGTCCCTTGTAGTGTTCTCTCCAATACGCCTGGGCCTTTTTGATATATTTTCTATCTTCCGCAGTAATATTTCCGTTTGTAAGCTTAGTTTTAGTTAAATTATAATAATTAAAATGCTTTGTTAAAATTAGTAACAAGAAACCAACCTTAAATACCTTAGATCTTTGCTCGTTTGAGATAATCATACATTTACGTCCCTCATGAAGCATAGACATAACAATTGTTAAAATTAGGGTTGTCTTACCTACATTAGAAAATCCGCCAATAATGGTCATGCCATCTGGAATGCCATTAACTTGCTTTGAAAAATATTTTAGTGCCGGAACTGGATTTCCGTTCACATCATCATCAAAAAATTCAAACGGTGTTCCCGCTTCTTCTCCACTTTCTAGACTTGCAATAAATTCGTCAGAAAAATCTATTTCCTCTTCTTCGAGCACCTTACTACTATAACCTGTGCCAAAGCTTTCAAGCTTTGCAGTATACCAGTCTGTTACCTGTTCACTTGTCATTTTAGAGAAAAGCTTTAGCGGCTTAATTGTTTTACCCTCATATTCAATTGGATCTAAAAGATTAAATCCAAATGTGTGCATATCAAGAATAATGTTTGACTTTAGCAAATTGTCTAGATAAGCATCATAATTCTTAATGCTAACACAATCTGCGATATTCTTGACTGCGCTAACTCCACCTAATATCTCCAATCTTTCTTTTACATCATCAGATATATATGTTAAAACAGATACTTCATCAAAAACAGTGCACTTTTTAGCTCTTAAATTTTTAATAATGCCAAATATTAATCTAGCATCCTTTGTTAAGAATTTTGAAGAATCAATATTTGTGTCTTCTGCCAGCAACATATCTGAAACCATGCAGCCAATAACATTCGCCTCAATATTTACACGACCATCTAAAAGTTCCTTGGGATATTTTTCTGTTACACCTGATATAAAAACATCTTTACTCATCACAATCCTCCTCAAGGTCTAATAGCGCCGTTCTGCCTTTTGATTTAAATTTTGTTTCGTAGTGTTCTTCTTGAACCTTAGGAACAAAAATAGGTTTGCTTTCTGTTTTGGGCTTGTAATCCCCAAGTTTATTCTTTAAAATTGCACTTAAATATCTGATCCGATTAAATTCTTTATCTTCAAGTCTTGCAATAGTAGAACATAAAAATTCCTTATTTTCATCCAAATACTGCCCGATCTTTTCATTGTCAGCAACCTTATTCCAAACTTTCCACTCTGCAAATAGTGCTGTGTTAGTAATTTCTTTCCGTGCTATAATATCACATGTTAATCTGTACACTTTATCTTTATCTTCTGCTATCTTTTTCTTTTTTATTTGTTCTGTTTCAAATTCTTCTTGGCTGCAATAATAAGCATTCTTTCCGTTTGTAACAACCTTATATGCCACATTTGTATCCAATACTTCTCCACATATACGACATTTTGCTCTCATTTTTATACCTCCTTTAATGTTCATAAATATTTACAAAATGGACTATTTTGTACATATTTATTTACATTATAAAATTGGTGAGGTGGTTTCCCACCCCACCGTAAGTGTTTTATTATTCAAATATCTCAAGCATCTGAGTAAAGGCCTCCATGTCCTCTAGTTCGTCTAGCTTTTTGCCAGTAGCATTTAGAATTGCCTTGACAGCCTTTTTCTGCTCAGGAGTGCCAGCCTTATTCTTGTTACGGATTTCTGTTCTTAGAGCAGTGAAATCTACTTCAACAGGAGCATCTAGATCGTCGTCATCTACATCGAAAGGCGGAGTATTATCTTCTTCCTCTTCGGGTTCAACTACGACAGGTGCAGGGGTAGACTTCTTCGCTTTCTTAGGTGCGGCAAAATTAGTCTTAGACTTTTCCATTCCCTCTTCGACAATCTTGATAAAATCAGCAGCCATATTAGGCTTATCAAATACCATAAACTCCGGCACTGCATCTGCTGCAAACCTACCACCAGCATCAATCTCGGGAGTACCTCTGAAATACAGCTTACGAATTGCATCGGTAGCATATCTCTTTGCACTATCGCCCTCACCAACAGTTTCAATATTTCTATCGATAATACCAGTTAGAACAACATCAAAGATATCTCCAAGTGCTGCTTCGTATGCGGCAGATAGGTTACTTGTTAACTGCATATAACCCTCATTGTCCACATTTGCCTTATCTTTAATATTCTTGTACTTAGAGTGGCCCAAACACCAAACTTGGATACCAGATGCCTTAATCTTGTCAAAGTAATTCTTCATAAGAGTTGCACTATACTGTTCACCGGCAGTATAACCACCCATAGCTGCCTTAACACTCTTAACCTGCTTCTGAGGATTATCAATATTATGTTGACGAATTGTTTCCTTATCGAACAGTGGCACGATTTCGTCAGCAACGTCAAATCCTACGATTTCGATATTGTGTTCCTTTCCCCTTTCTTCAACTAGCCACTTCTGTAGTTCAATCAAATCCTTATATGTATCTACATGTGTAGTATTTACATTATCAAGTAGGTTAGCGCCATGTTCCATGCCAACTTCAACTAGTAGGCCACGAGAAGGATCACCATATTTTTCTACAATTACATCTCTAAATAGAGTAGATTTACCAAACTTCTTTACGGATCTTAGGTAAATGCTGACATTCTTAATGTCAGGCTTAATAACATTAATCTGAGGTTTCACAAATGCCATTTTATTATCTCCTTTTATTCATTAATTTTGTGCTGCTTATAAATCGTCATCATCAAAAATGTCAATATCCACATCTTCGTTATCTTCTACACTTGTCTCTTCCTTAAAAGGCTTCTTATTCATATCCTCTAAAGAATAGACAGTTGTTTCAGATCCCTTAGTAGAACCACGACCTAGCTTTTCAATACGAATCTCTTGAATTTTATCTCCGTACATACTACCACCCGCTTCGGCAATTGCGTCTTCGAGAGTGGTAAGGCCCAGAGAAATATTTTCCTGTGTTTCCTCGTCAAGATCTTCTAGCTGAATAGATACACGCTGAGCACCATCAATCTGCTGACAAGTTAGATTAATCTTACGAATCTCATCGTCCTCAAACTTGCTGAAAATCTTTTCATATCCCTTAATCTTCTTCATACCAGCTTCATCAGTGCCAAATCTTAGCGCTAAAGCAATTGGACAATACCAATTCTTCTTTGTTGCAGAATCATAGAAAGGTGTGTAGCCACTTACCACCGCCTTGCCTGTCTCTGCATAATCAGAACTATCCATTGCGCCTTCTGCAAAATAGAACTCAACACCAACCTCGCTAGATACAGGAGTGTCATCATCAACTCTATAAATCTTGGTGACTTCATAAGTGCTATAATAACGATCGTTCTTTTCACTATATGTATATGTAATATTACCGTTCACACGGAATTTCATCTTCTGACACTTTTCAGCATTAATAACTTTATTAACATGTTCACAAAATTCAGTCCCTGCTAGGAAATGCTTACGCTTTTTATTAGCAGCCTCAAGAGCCTCCGTTTCACCATTATCCTCAAGCTCCTTACGGTGTTGGAACGTTTCGGTATCACAGGTAAACACCTTCCACCCCACCATTTTTTCAATCATTTCTTCCGAATGACGTTGGCTCCAAGGAATCTGGAATGGTTCGCCCTTTTTGCCATTCTCACTTTTAGAAAGTCCATAAATGACATTCTTATCTTCCTGTTTCCAACGACCACTATTAATCTCTACAAGATGACGATTGTCTCCACAAACCACATTGAAACGAAGACGCTCATTCATCCAACCGCTATCATAATTTGTTACGGTGAATCCCTTCAGTTTTTCTGAATCTTTAACGGGCTTCAGATACCCAACGAACGAAAATGTATTCATAATTTGTTATTCTCCTTTTATTATATTTAACTGTATTAAAACTTCTTCTTCTGTTATAATACCAAGCGTAATTGCTCCCGGTATTACCTCTCCACCCTTTGTTGTGTAGTCATAAATATATTTCCATGCACACCCACCACTAGTTTTTAATTTGCCTTTACAACATTTTAAAATAGCACTACTATCAATATCAGTATCGGCACTAGCCATAGATGACGAATAATAAACTTTATTGGTAGTTATATTTATAACAGATAGAACATTCTTTGCTTTATATCCAGACTTTGCAACTCTCATTTTTTCTTTGGATTCTTCCGAGTGTTTTCTGCCATACATTGGGTGTTTTTCTCCATCATATAGTCCTATTTTTGCTTCTCTCATTTTTGCTCTGGTCTCTTCTGAGAAATGTTTTCCATACATTGGGCAATTTTTTGGATCCGAAAATCGTTCCTTACTCTTTTTGCCAATTCTTTGTTTGGTTTCTTCAGTGTGATGTTTCCCATACATAGGGTTCTCTTCTCCATATCTATGAACACCATACATTGGATGGTTTTCTGGGTTGGCCAACCTTTCTTTTGCTGCTTCGCTGATTTTTAATTTGCTTTCGTTACTAAAAGTATAACCACTAATACCCTCTCCGCCATCCGTTAAATTATATCCGAACTCTGGATTTTTATAACGAGAGCAATTTGTCTTAAATAATGCTATCAATAACATTTCAATATGTTTTGCTTCTGATTGAGTTAAATTTTCTTGAAAAATAATATGTTCCCAGTCATTGTCCCAATCTTTATATTTCATAAGCGCTTTAGCAAAAACAGGATGTTCGTATGAGCCATCTTCATGTTTTGCAAGATAATTTTTTCCATTGACACCCCAACGTTTTTTAATATCTTTCGCTATACCAACATATGCTTTGTTATTAATCTTATTTCTATGTATATAAACACACCAACGCCGATCCTCTTCCGAGGATTCTATTTGTTCCAACTCTTCCAAAAGTACTCCCCCTAATATCAAAATACCTCATAATAACTTCCTTTCTTCTTGTACCTTTAATTCATTTTGTATTGTTGATTTAATAATTATAATAACGTTCATCTAAAAACGTATCCCGTAGCTCCGCTACATCATCTTCACTATACCCACAGTTTAACGCCCTACCATGTCCACATCTTTCGCAATGTGAATTTACAATCGATCTTTCCATTGGAATTTTCCGTTCAACTATATGTATACGACCACAATTAGTGCATTGTAGCCAGGTTTTTTCTTTCTTGGTTTCCACTCATAACATTCTCCTTTCCGTCAACATTCATTTTGTGCTGTTTCATTTGCTGACTGGATTATACCACACTTTTACCAATTTGTCAAGTCCCCTGACTTGTATAGATCCCTCGCTAATTTAGCACCCCGTTTCCCTGTAGTCGAAACTACATATTAAGTTGTTTGCATTTTGATTGTCATGACTCTATCTGCCCAAAAATACACACCCTCAATTATACCATAATCTAAGATATACCCTTTATATAAATAAATCTCTTGTTCATTAATATAGAAACCAAGACGACCTTTGTCATTAAGAATACAAAGGTCATATTCAATTGTCTGATTTCCGTAAAGTTTATGCACTATATCTATTTTTACGTGCTTCCCATTTATTTCGTTTAACTCTTCTATAAATTTTTCAATACCTAAGTTCATCTTCTGTTTACCCTCCGAATGCCATCATATCTCATCATAAATATCACTACAACTTCCTAACCTATACATAGTCTTTGTATTTGTGTATTACATTATCTATCGCATATTTAGACTCATATCCGTAACGTAACATTAGCTCCATTCCATCTTTTGTCTTCAGGTAATCCTTTAATGATAGTCCAGACTTATCTAGTCCAAGTTTTAAGTAATGTGCAAATCCACTGTTTTGAATTATTTTCATCGTCAACCATGGCATTCCAACATGGTCTCTATATTTTTGTACTTTTCTATATATCCATCTGAATCGCCTGTCTTCGGAATCTAATTCACCAAGAGCATTATCTCTTTCTTTATATAAGCGCCCATAGCCAACCATTGGTTTTACTCGTAGCGTTTCTCCATAGCACATATATTCTATTTGTTTAAATGCACCTATTAAATCTTCGCATAAAATTTCTGTTATATCTATAATTCGACCATCTTCAAAATGTAACTGTTTCTTTTCTATATCTAATTGATTTTCATTAAGCCCAGTAATATCTCTCATTGATTGGCCAGAAATTCCTTCCCATAGTGCCTCGATAATACATCTATCCACTACATTTAATAATTGTGATTTAATATCGTCTAAATCTTTTCTTGTTATTAACTTGTTCTTACTTTCCGCTACACACGGTTTCAGATCTTCAATTGTAAATTGTTCATATATTTTCTCTGTTGCAATTCCGTGATAATATTCTGCAAAAGCACTATACGCTTTCATAATTGTATTGTTATTTAGAAGTGTATAAATACTTTTGCATTTAAATCCATAAAACATTTCCATTGCTTCTTCTTTATTAAACTGACAGCAATCCTTTTTGAATTTTTCTTCAAAAGGCTCTGACTTTTTAAATATCGCATATAGTGTAGTCTTTTGGATTACACGGCTTCTCATTATATCTTTGATAAATTCCTCTTTTCTGTCTTTTTGATACATAATATCCACTCCTTGTGGGGTTATTTTTATTTTATTACTACAAACATGTGTTTGTCAACGTGTAAATTTTTACAATCAAATTAAATTGTCAAGTACATTAGTTGCCACCTTTTGTTTCTCTTCAGAGATTTCGGCGTATCTTTGTGTTACCGTTACACTCTTATGGCGTAGTTGTCTTGATGTCAAATAAATATCACCGGTTTTTTCATATAAATTTGTTGCGCAAGTGTGTCTCATAACATGAGGAGTAACCTTTTTATCCGTAATTCCCTTAGCATATTTTTTTAGCATATTTGCAATTGCATCGTCACCAAGACGTTGACCAAATTGAGAAACAAACAGAGAATTAGAGTTTGCATCTCCAAAATATTTTTCCCTATCTTCCAACCAAAGTAGTAATTGTTTTTTTAAATTCTCTCCAAACATAATCCTGTCATCATAATCGCCCTTTTCTGTGACACTGATTTGGTTATTTTTAAAATCAATATCATCAATATCAATTTGCACAATAGCAGATACACGAAGCCCTGTACTAAATCCAAGCTTTAAAATACAAAGATCTCTATTTTTAAATTTATCAGTTGCGGTGTTTTCTACGTTGTGCAACATCTTTGTGACTTCATCGCTTGTAAGATACGTTACCTTAGGCTTATCCTTCATCTTTGGTCTGTTTGTGTTTGCAACCGGATTTGCGTTAATATAGTCTGGCACTAAAAATTGAAAAAATGAATTAAGCGCGGACCACTGAACGCTCTTCATACTATCAGAAGTTCTTTCTGTTTTTCCATTAACATCCTTTGTTCTAAGAGACGTGATATATTTGTTAATATGAAGAGGCTTTATACTTAAATAAAAATCTTCTTTACACTTTCCTTTAAACGTAAAATTTAAAAATGAAATAACATGATTGATATATCTGTATGCGGTCTCATAAGATTTACCAGAACCGATCAAACTGTAGTAATATTCTTCAACGACACCTGGCATACCGTTTAATCTTTTTTGTATTTTATGTTTAAGTTGAGTTTCTTTTTCGTGTCTTCCACTCATTTATAACCAGCCTCCTTTAACTTTTTGCTTCTATAGTTAAAAAATATAATACTAGCCAAAATCCAAATTCCAATTCTATCATAGAATATTATGCCAACCGCCATAATAAAAACATACCAAATCCATGCAATCAACAATCCGTCAATGTACAACTCGTCTGAAAAAGCATGCTTATTATTTTCATTTGCGGTTGGTGAACGAGGACTTGCTGTGCCGCAAATATTCTTATAAAAAAGATTTTCTGTATAACTATATTCTTTGCCATAAACCTCAACAAAATATTCTTTTGTTTCTGTATTATAATACAAAAATTTTGCTTTTGTCTCATAGGACTTGCCAACTCTGTAGTCAAAAAATTTAAATGAAACAAGATCTCCTGCATTATATTGTTGCCCATTGTGAATAAAGTAGTTTTGTTTCATTTAAATCTCCTCCAAATAGCTAATTGCTTCTTCGAGGGCTTCAATTGCCGAATCCAAATTCTCTTGTGCTTCCTCTGAAACCGTTCCATTTTCAGAACTTTTTGCACCCTCCAGCATATTATCGTATGCATCTTGTTCATCATCTAAAATATTTTGGACTAGAGACTCAATTTTACCAATTGCAACAATAGCATCCGCAATTCTTTTACGTCTTTCTTTATTCATACAAATCACCTCCAATTAAAATTGTGATACATATTCATTAATAGCTTGTTTTCTATTTTTTCTTTTTTGTTTAGTGGCTTCTCTTTGTTGCCAATATGGATGCGCTTCATTCTTTTGTAGATACCAACAATTTTTGCCCAGACAGTTTTTACATTTCATTTGTTTTACTGTCATGCCACAATGATGATGTTTGCAATAAGCAGCTACATTATTAGAACATGTATTAAAAAGACACATTTCCATTGGTATACATCTCCTTTTCTTATGGTTATAATATCATATTAATTTTGTGTTGTCAACCATATTTTTAATAACACTTTCTTATTGTTTTCGTTATGATGCAACATTCTTCATACGCTTTTCCATAGCTTGTCTATACGGTTCAAACGCCTGCATTTCGTCATAATTCATGGACTTCAAAATTTCCATTCTTTCTACTTCATCTATGATTCTTGTAATCTTAATTCGATCTGCAATAATCCATAAACGGTTACCGGACTCTCTGAAGTTATAAAATCCACCGTCAGGAAGTCTGTCTGTAAAACATTTCTTCGGCAGCTTTTCTACAACATCCGTATAATCCACATCTGCCACATATTCTACTTCGCACCATACTCTCTTAAATCTCTTGCCACGTTGAGATTTATATGTTCCATCTGCACCCATGAGCCACGGAGCTGATGGCATTGTTGCACCCAGGTGCCACCCAGGTCTGTGGCTAAAAGAGGGATGATAATCAATAATTTCGGCAGGAACCCATTCATCCACGGGAGTTTCTTTTGTTTTGCCAATAAACAATGGAAACAATTTGCCGTCGTCTCTCATTTCAAATAGCTTGTAACCGGTTTTTATTTTCATATTTTATTCCTCCTTAATTAAAAAAGAGACCGCAAAAGCAGTCTCTTAATTTAAATTTAACATTTGTTGTGCGTTTCTATAGCAAATGTCTTTTGCGTATTCAACATCACAATGCCTACGAATGTAATCAACACCATTATTAATTATATATGGTCTGTGGTCAGTTCTGTGTGCGTCGGAGCCAATGAAACTTACGACTTTTTGTCTTAGCAAATCTCTTGCGAATGACTTAATTTGTGTGTCTTCAGTATCTTGCAGACTATATGCGTTCACTTGAAATAAACAACCGGCCTCTTTCAGCATAGGAATATATTTCGGTTCCATCATCAATCCGAGATGTCTTTCTGTATGCGCAAGAATAGGAATGTAACCAGCATTGCAAATACTTTGAACATCCCGCAAGATTAAATTTGCAGTTGCATATGGGCTAAATTCTATTAAAACATATTTAGTTCCGTTAATAGCAGGAATTTGATACTGATTTAACCCGTTAATGATATGCTCGATAGGATCATACCCACAATAGATTTCACAACCTGGATACAAAACAATATCTATATTTTCCTTATGCGCTTGATCTCTTAGTAGTTTCAAGTTCTGAAAATATTTTTGCATATTACTATCACTATGCGAAGTACATACGATATTGCGAACGCCTTGTGCATATGCCCTACGCAACATTGCAATAGACATTTCTAAGTTTCTTGCACCGTCGTCAACACCCGGCACTATATGTGCATGAATATCACACACCATGTTATTCATAAGATTTCCACCTTTCATATGCTGCCACACACATATCGTCAATATAATCTTTCCTTTTTAGTGTATTAATCCATTTTTGAGGAATTGATTCAAAACCATAAAGTGCACCGGCAAGACCACCGGCAATTGCGGCAATCGTATCTGTATCGCCACCTAAATTAACTGCCTTGAGAACACATTCACTGTAACTTTCAGTTGTCAACAAACACCAAATAGCGGCTTCTAAACTGTCAACTACATATCCAGTACTCTTAATATCATTTTTATGGACCTTACTAATCTCTTGCTCTAATAGTCTGTGATAATATTTGTTTGGAGGATAGAAAACATCATCATATGCCGCCGCATTGAGTGCCGTATAAATAGAATCTCTTGAGGGGTTTTCAAGCAATGCCCTTAAAACATATGCATAAATTGTACAACCATCGGTTGAAATAAAATGTGCATGAGTTAAAGACGATGCCTTAATAATTAGCCTCGTAAAATCGCTATTATTTATACTATTGCATACTGCATATAACACAAAAGGATGAATTCTCATCAATGATCCATTTCCATTTGATGTTACATTTGAAAGTCCACAGCTAGTGGCAGCCATCTTTCCGTAGAAATAATTGTCAATAGCATAGCTACAAGTATTTCCGATATCAAAAACTACGCCCTCTGGCGTAAATTCTCCATTGTAACACCATTTACCGAAATTGCGCATGATTTCGTCATAGTTTACATCTCCTTTTGCTAAACTTTCTAATGCACATAATGCCATACTTGTGTCGTCTGACCAGCAACCTTCAGGAATATTGTATGTGCCAAATCCCATCATATCTGTTACTGGATTCTTTTCTAAAAATTCACGATCACGAAACTCAACAGGGACACCAAGCGCATCTCCGACAGCATGACCAAACATTACAGCTCGTATTTTATTTAGCATAACAATCATTCCTTTCGCTTTAATTTACCAAATTGCGTTGAAATAAACCGTTTCCTTTTCAAAATCAGTTGTTTCTAGAATATTAGTAATAACATCAATCGTGTTAAGAACTTGCTTTGCATAAACAATACCATAACTACTAGTTCCGAAGAAATATCCTTGAATTTTCAACAGAGGAAGAACTGCTTTGGCCATCTCTTCGTTTACTTTGTACTCGTCATCATCAATAATAGTAATAGTATTCTTGATTGCAATACAAACATCTAAAAGATTTTTCAACTGATCTTTTGTTACTTCATAATACTTATTGGAAACATCATTACTCATAACATTCTTAATAAACCAATTGAAAATCTGATTTGCCTTTACAATTCTACCAACCTGATCAAAAATGCCGTAGTGTTTTACCTCTCCAATTCCTTCAGTATAAATTGTCTTTTCAGTAAAGAATTCTCTATAATAATTTACAATATACTTATGAGGAAGTTGGTTTTCGAGAGCACCACACCATTCTTGAAGTGTATTGGATTTACTCTTTCCCTCTTCTCTTGCTTTGCCCCAGTTAAAATATTTTTCAATTAGTTCAATATCCTCTCTAGGAATAGCCTCATATTCATCCGTCATAATATTTTTATACCGAGGCGCTTTTGTTAAATACATGATTAGTGCCATAATCATATTCTCCTTTTCTATTAATTTTGTGTCGTTATAATATCATATTTTTTCCAATTTGTCAAGTTGGTTATCTTCTGCCTCTCCTTTATCCCATGATAGTTACATCGTCGTTCTCAATCAATACAGAACATAACTCGGTTGCATTACTACCACCACGAGGATGTGTGTAAAAGTAATAAAAACTAAGAGTAACATAATCATCACTCCAATAAATTCCCCAGGTGCCGATTGTTATTTCTTCAAACGCATACTTTGCAATACCACATAAGTCACGAAGATTAGTATCGTCGTGTAATTTATAATAGATACGATCACACCAATCCTTCTTTTCTTCAAGTTTAAAATGAACTTTAATGCCAAGTTTCTGAGACAACAACCCATTTAACTTAACTAAATTTTTCTCCAAAAGCTCTTTTTGTGCAACAATATCATTTATATAACTCATATTAATTCTCCTTTGCCCACTTACGTGCATCCTTAATTCTGTCAAAACTTGCTACGATATCACCTTCACCTTGCTCTAAGGCAACGTCATATCCAGACTGAGTTCCAAATACTTTTCCGTTATCCCAAAATGTCTTTTCCTTGTATTTGATAATTCCATATTCACCTATAATTTCTACTATGTCACTATCAATTGTCTTTTTATACATATTCATTCCTCCTTGTCATATGTCAAGTAGTTTTACCAAAGATTTTCCCCAAGCACTGACAAATTACAGCCTTTACTATTTCCGGTAATGGGAATCCATCGCTCTCCGCTACCGTCCACATAAAGCACCATAAACTTCTCAAAACTATCGTCGGTATATTTCATAACCCTATACCAGACACCATCCCAACCGCACTTTGCTTCCTTTACAATATCAGAAAGCTTGTCTACAAATTTCTTCATATCCCACATGCGCTCGGTATATTCTTCCTCGGGCATTTCTACATAACCCATATCCCGTAGTTTCCATCCATATGTATAATTTTTCATAATTAATCACTCCTTTATACGTTATAAGCTACAGTTTCCGTTACCATCATATGCTTCCTTGTAAGATGAAATGCATATGTGTAATATTTAGCACCCGGTGCTACAATATATCCTGTCTGATCAACCACACCAAAGTATTCACATCTCTCTTCAAATGTCATTTCATATAGCTTCCAAAATTCGTCTGCGTCATCAAGGGCGTATAAATACACCCTCTCAGCAGATTCATCCCAACCATTAAGCGGAGATTCATAAATCATTTTCATTTATTTTACCTCACTTTTCCCATATGAAATTTCCATCCTCATCCTCTACAATAATTGCTTCTCCATCAATGTCTTCTGCAACACCAAAGTCGGCATCACAAAACTCTTCATTTGCCTTGATTTTTGCCTCTTCAAGATTATCTGCTTCAACCTCTGCAATATATCTTGCATCAATTCTATAAGTTACATAATATTTCATATTAACCCTCCTTAACCAAAATAAACACCAGAAATATGACGAATGTGGTTTCTGTAGTCAAAATCCTCAGAAAAATATTCTCCAAGCCTTTCTTTAAATTCAGCCACAATTTCATCGATATTGTTATAGGCCGCCTTAAATAGTGTGTGAATGTTTTTAACAGGAAGATAATGAATAGCATCAGAATGATAGTTACTGCAATCATACCATCTACTTGTTCCATCATCATTAATTGCAATAGCTTCACCGATAAACTCACTGATATATTCAACGAGTCCATTGTCATACAACACTTCATTAAAACTCCAAGGATCATCCTCATATGCATCGTCGGAATAATCATCACACACTTTGGATGCAATTGCCTTTAACATTTCCTTTGTCATTACCAAACCGTAATCATCAACGGCATAATAACTCATACTCATAATATCGTCTCCTTTATATTTCTTGTAAAAAATAGAGACCTGTTATTCACAGATCTCTATAAATATACTTTGTTTTTCGAGCCACTCTGTCAAATTTCCTCTTCTATAGCGAGCGTACAGTCTTGAATATTCAAAACCCGTCATCTCACTAATTTCCTTTAATGTTTTTCCTTTAATTCTAATAGTATTTCTTTTGTTATTTGCTTGTTCGCCTTTAGGAATCCAACAGCAATTTTCCGGGCAGTAATTTCCATTTACATCTTTCCTTTCAATGGTTAACGTGTCCTTGTATCCATTATTTATTGCCCACGTTTTAAATGATGTAAAATCATTTTTCCATTCGTCGCATACAGAAATTCCTCTTCCGCCATAATTTTTATATGCGTCATTTGTTGAACAGTAGCATCTATCTTTGATTTTCTGCCAAATATTAAACAATCTAGTTTTGCTTTGTTTATGGGTTGGTTTTCCATCATGCTTACATCCGCAAGACTTCGTATCACCACTTGTTAAGTTACCAATCATCACTTCCGTTAAATTGCCACAATCGCACGAACACTCCCAAATATTTCTAGAATACTGATCTTGTCCAATAATACGTACTGCAGTTAATTTACCGAATTTTTGACCTGTAATATCTTTCTGTTTATGACAACCACAGGATGTAGTTGATCCACTTCTTAAAGACTTGCCATCGATAATTTTGGTTCTTCCACAATCACAATTACAAAACCAATTAATTTTTAAGTGACCTCCGCTGGTATATGTGTCTGGCGCTCGACCAGCAACAACTAGCCGCCCAAATCTTTTATCAGTTAAATCTATCAACTCTCCCATGATCTATCTCCCTTTTACTTTAATTTTTCCCTCACATAAAAATCAGTATTTGTATGATAACAAAGCTGACAACCAAGACAATCTCTTGAACCACAATTAATCTCAATATTATTCTCTGCAATGAATTTTTTGGTGTATACAGTAAACACATGATCAACGAACCAGAATTTTTCTCGGTCTAACTCCATTTGTTTATTCAGCATTGGGCTACTTACAACAATACTTAAATTGTCAGGCTTCTTAATTCTATTGTCATTAAATAACTCATCCAAAATCCATGTGTTTTTAGTCCATAAGCCAAACTTAGTATATGGATTTCTCTCACAAATCAAAACATAATTTGCAAGATGTGTTGCATTATACAAATCGCCAAAGCTTTCAAATCTGAAAACGTTTGCATTTGTAACGGGAATTTCTCTTTCGGTCATTAATCTAGTAGTAAGAATATCGGCGTTTTCTGCAAGATGTTGTTGTAGACTCTTACGCATTTTCATATATGTTGCAGCATAACAGTGACTACACACACTATCCCCATTCTCCCTACGCTTAATGCAATAAGGGTTATTTGCACAAGATGTACCAATACTATTGATACCTTTCATTTTTCCTTGATGATCGGTCATCCATAAAACACCATTCATTGCCATAATATCCACTTTCCTTTCTATATTATATCATATTAATTTTGTATTGTCAAGATACGGAAGATTTTTATTCTTCCCAAATAAAATTTCCATTTTCATCTTGAAGATATTCAAGCAAGTTCCACACTTCATAAGCTGCAACTTTCAACCTTTCAATGCTGCGAGTTGCATAAGGATATTTCTCCTTTGTTTCATCAGCTTGAAACTCCAATAAATCCTGGACAAAATAAATTACATCCTCAACCTCGCAGCCGACGATGCAATGTCTGTTCATAATTTCCTTAAGTTGTTCTTTTGTCATGGTTTTACCTCCGAATCAAACCAATAGTCTCCACAAGGTGTTTCTTCATTAATGTCTTTAATATGCAAATAAACTCCAGGTTTTCCGTTAAAATATTGATCGCATGTTTCAATTGCCTCTGCCTCTGTTAAATCGCCCAAATAATCCACTCGCTCATTTACATACTCATAGAACCAATCATTTTTAATAAGTTCTTTTAGTTCATTGATAGGAATATAAAAGAACGTCCACTCTGCGCATCTATAATCTGTATCCGTTGTGTCTACATCATTCCAATACACATTACCAGACATATGAATAACTTTATTTCCATCATCGTCTAGTTCAACAGCATAGAAGTACCGGTCCATATTACTCCTCCTCCTCTTCCTCTTCTCTTATCCATTCATCCAGCAGGGTTTCCGGATACATCCAATCCAAGTGATCGAATAAGTCTTCTGCGTCATATTGAGTTCCCTTGCATAGTGCTTCAAGATCCTCCCTTGTATAACCGCTTGTCGCTACATAGCTATTTCCCTCAAGCTCTGACGCTACACATTCTTTTGCAGCAAATTCAAATAACACGCCGAAATTTTCATCCTTGTTATCAAATCCATATTCGGGAATATAACAGACACCTTCACCAGTTTCAAAGGCATTTCTGTCTTTGTAGACAACTCCGTCGTTGCAATAACATCCAAACTTTCCGTACTCACCAAAATAATAGGTTTCATCATCTGTTTCCATTTTCCAACCAGCGGGATAGACTTTTTCAATTTTCATTTCTATTCCTCCTCATCTTCTGGGAAATATTCATCTCCGTCTTCATCAAATCCCTTACAACATTCGGAACACCACCAATATTCCGTTCCGTCACTATCTACTTTCTTTTCACACTCCTCTCCACATTCATCGCACTCAAAGTAATTAGGATCATCTTCAAGTACTTCTACATCATCATAATGAATAAAATCATCTGCAGAAACAGATTCATCATATCCATCAACACCGCATAGCTTATCACAGCCACCATTTCCACAATACTCGGTTAGACTATCAAGCTGCTGATATGCCTTTTCACATGCTTCATCTTCATTATTTGCCCAAACTTCCTTATATACAGTTACAGTAGTAGTTCCACATACCCGATACTTTTTCATAAATTATTCCTCCTCATTTTCTGCATCAAATAAATGTTCCCAACCGAAATATGCGATTTCGTCATCGGTCAAATCTATTTCTTCTGTAAATTTATATAATATCTCATTATTACTATGAGAATATGCTCCATAACAATCTGCTGCATAGCACAGACAATTTCTAATAATCTGCAATGCTCGCTGATAATCCGGCTCACCGACCTCTCCTTCGCCAAGCCACACTTCTCTCTGAATATAAATCAACAAGTCATACGCCTCGATTTGTGCCACCTCTCTCGCACATTCCAAAAGTGCTTTTTCAAAATCTCTAGTAATCCACAAAATCTTACCATCCTTATCGGCACGATCATGTTTACTATCTACCTGTTCAATACAACTATTAAACCATTTATCATTTCTAAAATTAAGATTTCCGTGTTCTACAATATACTGAATTGCTGTACGGAAAATTATGTCTCCCTTGCAACCATACTTCTGCCGTATTTTATCCAAAATCTTTTTATGTTCTGCATACTTCATAATTTAGCCTCCTTTGGTGCATCAATATTTACAACCAATTTATCTTCATTTAAAATAAAAATACTTGTTACTATACAATCCATATACTGTTTCTTTTTGACAATGTCATCGCTATAAAATTCTTCAACAATTTTGGTGCCACTATTCACGCCGATAATATAGTCGTCTAACACCACAAAATCAAAATCTTGTAATCTCATATTTTGTCTCCATAATATAAAATTTATACACACTCAAGAATTTCGTAAGCTTTCTTTATCGGTTCCATGTTTAACCTGTGGATCCTGGTGAAAGGATCCTAAGGCTGGGGGTAGCCAGCTGTCAGGATCCTGTAACCAGGAATCAAAGCAAGTTATACTAAATCAAACTCTCTTGTGTATATTAGCGCTTATGCCAATTTAAAACACACTCTGTATTTCCGTAGATATTTCTCTATCTGTGTCATATATGACTGCTGATGGATGACATCACGCCCGATGGCTGTATGATAGTACAGCGATAAGGGCGTCATCTCATCTTATTAGCAGTCAATTGAATTGAAATACCTTGTGTGTTTGTAGTATCTATCTACATCTGTCTTACTTGTTGTAGATTTCTGCCATACGAGCCTTGAAATCAAAGCCGTTGTCTGCAATTACCTTTTTCATAAGAGCAAACATTCTCCAACCCTCACCCTTATACATCATAGCTCTTTCGTTCAATTCCTTCATTGCAGCCATTCCAAAACGCACATCCATCTTATCTACCTTAATACCACAACCGTGGAACATTACAAGGTTCTTAAGAGTGTAGAATGCACCAGCTCCCTTATAAGCATCAATCCATACCTTACTCTTAGGTGTTGCATGAGGCAACTTAATAGCATTCTTTACAAAGCTTGCAAGCACATAAGAAAGTCCAGTATAGCTTGTAGCATTTTTCGCCTTCCAAATGTATTCTCTTACAGGTGCATAAACTTTCTTGTCAATATCCGCATTGAAGATATTAACACCCTTAATTCTCTTATAAGGAACACCCTTGCAATTCTTATTAGGCAGAGCTTCTACATACTTCTTAAGCTTTTCAAGATAATCTTCCATTACTGCAACGACAACACCCTTATTGAAGAACTGACTTCTCTCAACAAAGCTTTCGTGGTCTCTCGTTTCAAGCTTACCAAGCACGCGAATTTCTTCGGCCATCATCTTAAGAGTGTAATCATATCCGTACATTCTCTTCAGACATTCGTTATATCCCTTGTACTTACCATCCCAAGACACATAATTCAACATATGGAACATCTGTGCCATCACAAAACGTCTGTGTAGCTTGGTGTTACGCACATAGCCGTCTTCAATGATTTGATTGAAGATAGAGTCTTCTTTAAACTTCATCATAGCTTCCTTTGCAAGGGGATAGCCATTTTCATTGATAATTTCAGGAACATAATTACCGTCCTTGTCAACCACAATGTGAATTTTTGCACCTGCAGGAATGCTTTCATCTACATTAAGAGTAAAGTACTTACCAGTTTCAATACCTGCATTGTTCAGTTTTTCCATTCTTTCCTTTTTGTTTAACATAATAATCATTCTCCTTTTCTTTTATTAATTATTTTCAACCCAGCTTCTTAAAAGAACTAAGTCTGGGTCGCTTTCACTTTGATAAAACCACTTACCGCCCATAATTTCTTCATCCCATTTAAGCTGGTTTGTAATGATTGCACACAGGATAAATCCTTCAAGTGCGGCTTGCATGGTTTCTCTTCTTTCTGCAATCAACAACTTATCATCAGGAATATCTTCGATAGGAAGAGCCTTAAAGTATTTCTTTCTCTTACTATCACTTCTTTCACTTGGAAGAGAATATTTGTAATTTTTATACAATTCTCTAAGCATATGAAGTGCAACCTGTAAACTATAGATTTCCCTATGCATCATATCAAATACTTCTCTTGATACATCGTACTCTCCATTTTTAATTAAATATTCCTTTCCGACTTTCATATTTCTTTTTTCAAAGTCAATATTGAAAGGTTCTCCGTTGTCAACCCTAGCTACCAACTCTACATAAATTGGCAACTCCTTTAAGTTAACATCTTTACTGAATTTTAACATTTAACATTCCTCCTTTTTATTATTAGGTGCTCACAGTTTTGGTATATTACTTTAACTGCTCCATATATCCCGTCTATGGAAGCTATAGCAGGATGCAGCGCTGGTAGATAAACCAGTTCGCCGCATCCTGCGAGAGCTTATCATTGACGGGGATTTGAATTTAACTGCCTTGCACCCTGTTTGGTATACTCAAATTTTCTTAGATTACTCATAACAATGGCATATTCCTTTAACTGCTTCATATATGCAGCCCATGCCAGATAATCCTGATCGAGAATCAGAAGATAATCTGATTATGGATCAGGAGAATCTGGTTAAAGGGCTGCAACATTGAATTTTGTTACCTTGTAATCTATCGCTATGCTGCGAATTAGGTTGCTCACAATTATGATGCATTTCTTTATTAGTTTCATATGTACCGTGATGCCTGTATAGGCGAACCGAAGTCATACTTGATAAAGATGACTTAGGTTCGCTCTGTACAGGTTAAGCACGGTGCAATTGAATTTAATTGACTTACAACCTACTATTGCACTATAGTTTAAATTACTCACAACCATGATACATTTCTATATTGGTTTCATGTTAGCCGCATAGTTCCGTAATAACGCCGCGAGTAGCGAGCCGATAGTCTCGATAGACGCGGCGTTCTTCGGATACTAATGCGGATTAACTGAACTCGGTTGTCTTGTAATTTACTGTTGTATTACAGATTTAAGTTACTCACAATTACTGGTGCATTTCTTTATACGTGTCATATTTGAAGGAAATGGCAGCGTCAGACCGGTCGTCTTATGTTGATATAACAGTGAGACGACCGGCATTACGCTGCAAGTGCCTTCTAATTAAATCCGAATTGCCTTGTAACTTATTGTTGCACTACAAGAATGTATTACATACTTCTTACTAATGTTTCATATACGGCTCTCCTTGTCAGTAGTGCATTCTGCATACAACGAATGCTTAAATAGTTATCAATTTCCTTTTCCGTTTTATTCCTATTTGCCGTCACATTTTTACCAGTTCCTCTCAAGATGGTATAATCTTCTTTATCATTTACACTACCAAGACCTCCAATCTTTTTCTTATTTGTTGCGCAAGCTCTAATTGCATCCATTACAAATGTATTTAGGGTGTCAATATCCTTTGTTACATTAATAATAGGAAGAACAGAAGTTGCCCACGAATATGTTCCGTCTCCCTTATAGAGATAATTGTTCACTTGATTAAGTGCCTTTGTCATAGAAATATTACGCTGCTTAATGGTTCGTGTTTCAATTTCCTTTTGGAAACTCTTAACACGAGATTTAGAAAGCGTAATCTTATCTCCCTTAATATTAAATCCAAGGAACTTAACCCACCTATTCTTATACACCTGCTCTACTTTTTTAGGATTCAATGTCATTTCCATATCTGCCAGCATAGACCTAACAGTTTGAAAAGCCGAACCCCATTCGTTGCCAATGTACAGCAAGTCATCGGAATATCTTACATAATATCCGGGCAACTCGCTCACAATCTTATCAAGCTTGTACAACACTGCATCTGCTAAGAAACTTGCAACAGCACAGCCTTGCTTTAATGACTGATAATGTTCAATAAGTTCTCCGTTAAAATCAAAGCACAAATCTGTATGATAGTATTTTCTTACAATATCAATGATTTTAGATTTACCAACTTTCTTTTCCATTCTATTGAAGATATCATCAATATATCGAATAGGAACGGTGTCGAAATACTTAGTTAAATCCGCCTTAAATCCAACTTCAAGCGTTTTAACTTTAACCATATGCCTTGATACTTCCTGCACAATCTTGCCGCAACCAATACCAGACTGGTAAGATTTACAGCTAGGATGTACAAACTCCGGGAATAATTCGAAGAACATATTATTTACAATTGACAAGAAGATACGGTCAATGTTTTCATTCACATAAACAATTCTCATATCTCCGTTATCCTTGGGAATCTGAGCCTGATGTGGAGGCGCAATTTCATAATTGTCTGTTACAATTGCATTGTATAGTTTAACTCTGACACCAGGATCACAGAGCTTCCTCAGTTCACCTTTGTCAATATGCTTGTCCACACCAGTTTCAAGTGCCTGTTCCCAACGTTCCATTTCAAAGAATTTTTGCAACAGAATATCCATTTTATCACCCCTCTTTACATTTACAACATACTATCCTTTTTGGCTTGTGTGAAATTTTAGATACAATATCCGACCTATACGTATATGTCTTCTCTTCAAACTTTGTTAGATTTTTATTGTTGACAAGACTCGGAATGGAAGACTTAATAGATTGAATTTGTTCTAAACAGATTTTGTGTTGACGACGTTCTTTCCTGTTTGTTTGTAGCTGCTTTGCAATCATTACCATGGTAACTGCGTCACATGATTCGTTTTCTAGTAAGTGCAATAAATCTTGTTCAATACTATCGTACTTAGAAACTGCAGCAGTACACTCTTTTGCACGCTTATCTATTTGTGCTGCAAATTCTGTATATAGTTTGTTGATATCTGTCATAACTACGCCTCAAAATCATTTTAATTTGTCTTTATTGCAAGTACGGGATACTCGCTTTCCTCATACTCTTCATATTCAATAGACTTAATTTTCAAAGCCAAAAGACGAGTGGGAGTAAAGCTTTCCTTTAAGAAACCAAACGAGAAACCGTTAGATTCGCTGTCGATATTCATCATATAGTCCTCAACATCATTGTCATGTCGCAGTACCCAAACCAACTCATTAATGGTCATTGTCTTGGACGCAATAGGCAGCCATTCTTTGGTCATTGCGTCGAGTTTTGCTTTAAATTCTGCATTTGTCATAGTAATCTCCATTTCTTCCCGTATAGCCGATAGTACAGCTTATTAATTTTGTATTGTTACATAGCTACTTTGTAACCACGCTTTTCAAGTTCATCAATCAATTCACTGTCAGAAATATCACTCATAGAATAAACATGAACGCCATCTTCTATCTCAATATGATTATCTATTACGTGAATAGTTCCAACATCATCACTATCTTCGCCCTCCCATATAATATCTCCATTAAGAACATAACCAAGAGGGTCAAAGAAATTATCAACTAGATAGTGAAGCCATGCCACATATTCATAGAATTTTTCTCCCTCGTCCCAAACAAGTTCATCATCCTCATTAATAACCCATTGACACCATAAACCGGGTTGTGCTGCAGGGGGATCATTGTGGTTAACCACGGACCCGTCTTTATCCTGTCCAAGAAAACCAAGGCTTCCAATAAAGTATTCTCCCTCTTCGCCAAGATTACCAGCGAAACACATCTTTTTCCAGTTAGGGAACAGCTCCTTAATTTTTTCGTTATCTCGCTTCATTCTGCGAGTTTCACTGAATCCGTTAATATATTTAACAAGCCAATCTTCGACAGGCTTATTAAATTTCAAGCTTCCATCAAACCAAGTTGAATATCCCATAATTTATCCTCCTTTCAATTACACAGCAATCTTCTGATTTACAAGCTCAACAAACTGGTCCATCATTGCATGACCATCCATAATCTTGCCCCAACGATTCTCCTCATAAGACTTAGTATTTCTCTTAGGAGTAGAATGAGTTACCATGTCGCTCATTGCATTCACTGCACGCCATGCACTCTCGCCAAACTTCAAGATATCCGGCATAAAGTATGCAACATAGAAACTATCCTTTACAGACTGTACATTTTGTTTCTTACGGTCTGTATCGTTGTCATTAATGGGGAACATTTCATCAAGAATTTCGTCAATTTGTTCCCTATACAGCTTTGCGTTTGCAAGACGATCAGCCTCAATGTCAAGGTTCTTCATGTATTTGTCTGCCATACTCAGACACAACTTGGCCTCCTCAAGCTTGGACTGCATATCACCGACATGCTTTGTGCTCCAACTTCTCTTTGCACCATTTAATGCCATTGCCAATGTATTGGCGCACACAATTCTAATTGGAGTCATACCGATTCGTATTGCGCCACTACCATCGTGACTGTTAGAGAAAAACATATAAGGATCAACCTCATCATCAAGTACTTTTCTAGTTGGCATCTTAGCAAGCAGCCAAATTCTTTTGCCACCGCACAAAGAGCCTGCTGTTTCATACTTAACAACTCCGTCTTCTGTTTCTCCTACAATTGCATCGGTAAATTCAAACGCTTCAGTATTCTGCACAATCTGATAACGGTCGCTTACAATACCAAGGCACGCATTATCCGTACTGCGTACATTTGCCTTGTAATTGGGAATTTCAATTCCATTTTCCATATATACTGGGGTTTGTAAAACATCCCAATCAAGACCAGCTAGATGCAACGCATCTTTGCTAGTTGGTGCTTCTTGAATAAGTTTTGTTACATCTTTTGTTAGTTCGTAATGCCAAGGAACAACTCGGTTTGCGCTAAACATACTTTCAACATTGTGTGCCATCATTTTACCTCCATTAATTTTGTTTTGTATTTACCAGCTTGAACAGTAGTAAATCATCTGTGTATCGAAATCTGTTGTCTCAAGCACCTTAGTAATGATATCAATTGTATTCTTAATATCATCTACATAATACTCATCATAGTCTGTGCCACCAAAGAAGAAACCAGACGTGGACGGAAGTAATTCTTTAGCAGCGCTCGGATCTTTTACATACTTGCCATCTTCCATCATAGGAATCCTTTTACCATCCTCATAGGTATATCCATTACAAACCTGCCCGTCAACAAGTTCGCAACCATCGAGAACTCGCTTACAAATATCAAGAAGTTCTCTCAAATCGTCCTCTCTTACTTCGCGGTGATATTTGCAATCGTCAATACCATCTTGGATGTTTTCAACAAACCAATTGTGAATTTGATTTGCTTTTCTCCAATAGCCTACTTGTTCCATAATACCAGTCCAAGGATATTTCTTTTCTGTATCCCAATCAGAATAATATACATGATAATAATCACTGTAGAATTCCAAATCATCTTGTGACGGCGCTCTGTCGTGTCCACACCATTCCTTAAAACTACACTGTGCGTATTCATTTCCCTCGCTTTTCTTTTTAAGCCAATCTAGGTAGTGTTCTACCCTACTTACATCTTCTACTGTTGCTCCCTTGTGTCTAGGCATTCTGTTCAGATACATATCCAGTCCCATAATAATTTCCTCCTTATTCTACTAGTTCATAAATTTCATTTCCATATCTAACAAAGTGCTCTTTTGCCGCCTCAAGTGCGGTGATTACGTTGTCAATATCTTCAATTGCAATATCTCCAAGGTCATAACCAATTTCAGGAATGTCTTCGAACTTCATTAATTGATCCTCATAATCTTCGCCCCAAGATTTTACTTCCTCACAATAGCTTTCATAATCCTGGAACCAACCGAAAACTCCGTTATTAATTCTCTCTTCGTCAATATAAATTTCAACATCGCCCTCGCTCCAGCCATGTGAATCTTTTCTGCCTTGTTCACTTAGGTCAATTAAGCCGTCGCTTCTACTATAACCGTCTCTCTTAAATACTTCGCCAGGATATAACTTTTCAATATACTCAAACTCTTCTTCCTTTCCATTAATACCGCCACCATTTTCATAACAGAAACGAATTAGGCGAAGTTTAAGTTCCTCTTCCGTTTCATCTTTGTGATTAAAAATACATCTTACTAATTTACTTGTTTCCCACAGAGCACTTACTGTGTAGGCAGACCAGTGATAATATACTGTTGCTAATTCCTTTCCGTTATTTTGTATTGATACAACCAACCTTTGTCCCATATTTACCAATCCTCCCTAAAATAATATTCATCAACATTATATCCATCAGGAATCTCTTCCTCGATAGAAATCAAATCATTTGCCCACATTCCGACTTGCCATGCATCATCTTCTTTATAATCGCCACCGCCAAGACCATTACCGATTGCAGTAAGTAGCGGCAACGGATGAATACACCAACCGTCATTAATACATTCGTTTTTGTATTCATTGCAATCCAGATAAATCTTTTTTGTATGATTTACAAGATACAAATTATCGAGTAATAGCACATTCTTTTTAATATCGTGCCCTTTTCCTTTCCATGCTTTCTTGTGCAGTCTTACCAATTCAGGCTTTTCAATTTCATTTGTTTCCTCTGCATCATCGGCATAATCGCCAACCCACGCAACTTTCATAGGATTCTTAAAAATTCTCTTGCAAATAGATCCAACAAAAGGATTTAGCCACCAAGAATGTTCCATAAGCTTTGCCATTGTGTACTCGCCATCTACGTGGCGATTATACACTCTTTCATATCCATTTGCGTTTGTAAGAATAGGTCTGTAATACTGTCCCATAATTTATTCCTCCTTTTAAATATCAAAATCCCATTCAAAACCACCACGACCAACAAATGCGTCATCATTCCATTCATCGTCGGTAATTTTAAATCCAAGTTCTGCTTCGGCTTCTTCCTTTGTTTCAAAGTCATCAAGACAATATTCATTCCACTCAACACACTCGTCAATCACAACTTCTCCATTAACGACCATGATATGCTCTTGGAAACAACAACCGGGCTCTTCAGAAAAAACTTCCATGTCTAAGTTCCATTTTTGACACGCTTCAATTAGAGTAATAAACTCAATCTTGCTTACGTCAACGCCATCTCCAAAATACCACATATTCGGCTCTGTTCTCATGGAGATTGCGTTATTAATCATAGCAGACGAAACACTCCACTTACACCAACCGTTTATGCTAGCATAATCGTCGTCATCATAAATAAGTTCTGCATCTGCACCTCTTCCCATAATAATGTTTCCATTTTGACACATTGCATTGTAGAATTTTTCGATGTTGTCATGGGAACCTCTCACCCTCATGTCGAAATCACAAATGTTTGCCATAGTTGACCACTCCTTTATATATTAATTGTGTTCGTTATAACAATCTACAATAGCTTCATATTCATCTTCTGTAATAGGTTCTTCGGCCTGAATACGATAAAGGCTATTTTCTGTATCATACAGATAGTCAGGACTGATATCTGCCAAACTACAGTTTCGTCCCTTAATCACGTCAACAGCTCCATCGTCCTTAATAGATAGGATGAAACTCATATAAGTGTCTCCATTATAGTGTTCTATCTCAAAAGACACTTGTTTTATTTCTTTTGCCATATTGATCACTCCTCTATTTCAACAATCTCGTCAATTCTAACTCCCATGAAATCTATGGCATCCGCAATTCTACGCATCAACTCTTCAGATTCCATATTACATAGAATTTCCTCTGCCTTTTCTCTTGCTTCTTCATATGAATTTGCTTCAACCACGACGCATGCAGAACATTCTGGCATAAACCACACATCGTACTTTTTCTTTTCGCTGCTTTCTTCCAAGCTGTTCATACAATATTCAATTGCATCATGCTCCTCTTCTGCAGACACTTCATACTGCAACCAGTGCTTATCGCCATCATTGTCAATATAAAACAATTCTTTTCTAGGTTCATCTACGCACACAAACCAGTCATTTCCAGTTTGTATTACGCAAATTCCAAAGCAAGACATACTAAAGTTTTCACCATCAATTGCCTTTGCTTGTTCAATAATTTCACTTGGAATATCTTCTACTTCCAGCCAAAACGTACGTTCATTTTGACCAAATTCATCCATGTGTTCAATACATCTAACTTTCATACTACGCACCTCTCTTTATCACTTCATAATTACTAGGAATATGTTTAGGAGAAACATAACCAGTTCTATCTTCAAGCATCCAAAACGGACGCTTAAACTGATATGCCGCAGGATGTTTGAAAAGGACAATCTCGTCCCCCTTTCGGTTTGTGTACTTAATCACACTACCAATAGGTAGATTTCCAAGTTTATTTGGATTTTTCTTTTCTTTCAATACTTCATAACACTTTTCACGCCACTGCTTTGCATATTCACTCTCTGTTGGGGAAAGCAAATCAAGGATTGACTTAGGACAATTATATTGAAAGGGTCCAACTGTTTCATCCATGTCCTTATATGCAAAGTTGTAATAGTCTTTATTATTTACTTGCGTTAATACTACTGCTGCAAATACAATAGAATTCTCAGGCTCTGTTTCAGTTGCAAACTTGGTTCTCTTAACTGCCGCATAATAAGTACTACCAATCACATAAGATTTAAGAACTTCAAATTTGCCAATGACATCTTTGCTTTCCCATGACACCACATCAGAGTTAAATAATCTATCACATTCTGCTTTTCTGTCTACTGTATATTTCTTTGCCTTAGGATTATAAGTTGCCTCTACATGATAGCTTGTCCAACCCATACAATCATCTCCTTTATATTTTATAAGCACTTAAATTCCAAGCATGGCCCATTTCGTAAAAATAACCATACTTTTCAAACAAGTGCATAAATTCTTCTTCTAACTTAACCCACCCGGGAACATATGCATTTAGCACATGATTAAGTGGCCCCTCAAAGCTCATAGATAGAGTATCAGGATTTGCATACTCAAAATAATCAGCAGGGTTCTTATCTTCATATTCATAAAGATCCTCGCTAATTTTCTTTCCCTT
>JAEIGA010000995.1_pt1 | contig 42707 bp, 36 predicted proteins | sample 9270691 | NCBI WGS metagenome assembly JAEIGA01 (sample SAMN17057246, study PRJNA624740) | gut metagenome | biome: biome; isolation source: fecal sample | host: Bos grunniens | place: China: Xizang | collected 2019 | reverse complement strand
TATTGTTTGGTTGGAATGATACTGTACCGCAGAGAAATTGCCGACTAAACCTGCGATACAGGTTTAGTTAGGTGTTCTGAATCTTGTCACTCGACTTAATAGCAAAAAAGAGGCTCAAAGCCTCTTTTTTAGTGTTCCTTAAATTTCGGCCTCAATGCTTTCGGCGTATCTGACCGCCTCCATAGCATCGGCGGCGTATTTATCCGCGCCCATCATGTTGGCGTAATCCTCCGTAAGAACGGCGCCGCCCACGATTATTTTCACGCTTGGAGCCTCCTTGCGCAAAAGGGAAATGGTTTCCTCCATAGCGGGCACGGTGGTCGTCATAAGAGCGCTTAATCCGACTATTGCGGCACCAGACTTTATTGCTGCCTCGGATATAGTCTGCGGTGCTACGTCGCGACCAAGGTCAATGACCTTAAAGCCGTAATTTTCAAGCAGAAGACAGACGATATTTTTACCTATATCGTGAATGTCACCTTGTACTGTCGCCATTATTACAGTAAGCCTTTGTCCGCCGCTATTAGAGGACATAAGGGAATTGCTTATAGGCTCGAATGCCGCCTTTGCCGCCTCCGCGCTCATAAGTAGCCCGGGGAGATATACGGTGTGCGCCTCGAATCCCTTGCCAACTACGTCTAGCGCGGGAATGACGTGCTCCTTGACGATGTCGAGAGGAGGAGTGGTCTCAAGCATAGATACAGTCAGCTCGCGCGCTCTTTCCTTGAGCCCCTTGACTATGGCGTCTGTTAGAGACTCTATGAAGCCCCCATCGCCATTTGCGGTCTGCTTTGAGGCAAGGGTCGACTCACTCTCGGACAATCTGGAAGTGAAATCTATATATTCCGCGCAGTTTTCGTCAAGAGAATTGAGCGCGCGGAAGGAATGGTAGACCTTCATCATCTCGACCGAGCGCGGATTCATAATGGCGGCGGAGAGATGATTCTGCAACGCACACGCAAAGAAGGTGCTATTGAGGGCATCGCGGCTCGGCAGACCGAAGGAAACGTTGGAAACACCGAGTATAGTATGAGCACCAAGCTCGTCGTGTATTTTCTTGAGCGCACCGAGAGTCACCTGAGCGGCGGTAGGCTCTGCACTTACCGTCATAGTCAGGGTGTCGAATATGATATCCTTTTTCTTTATGCCATACTCGTTGGCAACGGATAGTATCTTTTTTGCTATTTCAAATCTGCCCTCGACCGTGGCGGGAATTCCGCTTTCGTCAAGCGTAAGCGCGACGACTACACCACCGTATTTTTTAACGAGCGGAAAAATGGCGTGCATAGATTCGGCTTTGCCGCTCACCGAGTTTATCATAGCCTTGCCGTTGTATCGACGGAGAGCCGCCTCCATAGCAGATGCGTTTGCCGTGTCTATCTGCAAGGGCAGAGCGCACACTGCCTGGAGCTCGCATACTACTTTTTTGAGAGTCTCCGCCTCGTCTATCTCGGGCAGACCCACGTTTACGTCGAGAATGTGCGCGCCGAGATCCTCTTGGTCAAGACCCTCTTTTAAGATAAAATCAACGTCGTTGTCACGCAACGCCTGCTTGAAGCGCTTCTTTCCCGTAGGATTTATGCGCTCTCCAATGAGAATGGGCGCTTTTGAAAAATCTATTGCGTGAGTGTACGAGGACACGAGTGTGAGATCTTTGCTCGTTACGGGCACGGGTTTCATCTGCGAGGTCCTTGTCACAAGAGCCTTTATATAATCGGGAGTAGTACCGCAGCAACCGCCGCATATGCTCACACCCTTTTTGACGAGATTGCCAACCTCGTCTGCAAACTCATCCCAAGAGACGTCAAAGACGGTCTTGCCGTCTCTTATCTCGGGCAACCCCGCGTTGGGCTTGAGAATAACGGGAACAGACGCGTATTTCAAAAGCTCGTCTACAACAGAGGATAGCTGTCTGGGTCCGAGAGAGCAGTTGGCACCGATGGCATCAGCGCCCATTCCCTCAAGCATAGCCACCATAGCCGCCGGCGACGCACCTGTCATAAGCCTTCCGTCAGAGCCGTAAGCGTTAGATACGAAAACGGGCAGGGAGGAGTTCTCCTTGGCGGCGAGGAGTGCCGCCTTAGTCTCGTAGCTGTCGTTCATAGTCTCGATAAATATAAGGTCCGCTCCGTGCTTGACGCCAAGCTTGACTGTCTCGGCAAAGAGCGCCACGGCATCCTCAAAATCGAAGTCCCCGTAAGGCTTGAGAAGCTTTCCCGACGGGCCTATATCAAGCGCGATGAACTTGTCCTTGCAATTTGTACACGAGGCTTTTGCCGCGCGTGCATTTTTAAACGCCGCGCCAATTATAGCGTCAAGCTCGTCCTTTGAGAATTTGAGCAGATTTGCCCCAAACGTGTTGGAGCAGACGATATTGCTGCCCGCGTCGTAATAAGCGCGATGAATGTCGGTTATTATGTCAGGGTGGGAGATATTCCATCTCTCAGGATACTCACCCGCGGCAAGACCGCGCTCCTGAAGGAGTGTTCCCATTCCGCCGTCGAGATAGAGTATGCCTTTTTTTAAATGGTCAAGTATTTTCATATTATCACACAGCTTAAATTTTATTTTTGATTCCGATGATAGCCGTCACGGATTTTGTGGGCGACATCATAAGACTTTTGTTAAGGGTAAGACCTATCTTGGACTGACAGGAAAGAGCGTCAAACGCGTTTGTTTGTATCTCAAGCGGCAGATCGCCGTAGCCCGCGCTGAATCTTGGTCGGAGCTCCTTGCCTTGCCTTGAAAACTTCTCGGACATATCCCTGCAGAACACGTCGCACAGAGCCTCTATTCGCTCGGCTCCGATAGCTTGTATAGAGAGCGCGAGAGCGGGGGATAGCTTGCCGTATCTCATAATGAGACGGTCAAGCTCAAGTCCTGCCGTAGCGGCAAAGAGAATTATGCTCTCGCACCCGTCGAGACATTTTTTTGCGTCGCGGCTTTCGGTTACGCAAAAGCCAAGATCGACGGAGCTCTCACCGATATTTATAGGGAACTCCGCATAGCAGACGTCGTATCTTACTTTGTCGAGACATAGCTCCAGAGCTTTGTCTATAAGGGATACCGTCTCATCATCTGTCACACGGCAGCCCATATACCGCAATATTTCTTTTTTTGAAACCTCGGGAGCCGAGTATCTTTTTGTTATAACTGTACTGTTCATGATCTGCCGATTATTGCCGACAGATTGCTCTGAATACTCTGCGCAACGTCCGGCTTGTTCATGGAATAAACGTGAACGTTAGTGATACCGTTTGCGTAAAGGTCGATTATCTGGTCTGTCGCGTAGGCGATACCCGCCTGCTTCATAGCGTCGGGTGAGGAGCCGAACTTGTCCACAAGGCTCTTGAATCTTTGGGGCATAAACGAGCCCGAGAGCTTGATAGCTCGCTCCACCTGATTTGCGTTGGTTATTGGCATTATACCCGGGATAACAGGCACCGTGATACCGGCCTCGCGTATCTTGTATAAGAAGTTGTAGAGCAGATTATTGTCAAAGAACATCTGAGTCGTTAGAAATTCACAACCCGCGTCCACCTTTTCCTTGAGATACTTTATATCGTCACGCTGATTGGCACTTTCTGGGTGTATCTCGGGGTAGCAGGCTCCACCGATGCAAAGGTCAGCACCGCTTTCCTTTATCTCTCTGATAAGGTCGGTTGCGTGACGGTAGCACCAGCCACTTCTGTCCCGGTCTTTCATATTCTCGGGAATGTCACCGCGGAGCGCCATAACGTTGTCTATCCCCGCGTCCTTGATAGCCGATATCATTTTATGTACCGTATCCTTGGTCGATGACACACAGGTAAGGTGCGCCAAGGTAGGCACGCCGTGCTCCTTTGCTATATTTTGGGCTATTTCGAGCGTGTATTCACTTGTTCCTCCGCCCGCGCCGTAGGTGACGCTCATAAACGAGGGGTGTAGCTCGGCTATTGCTTCTACCGCGTGCTTGACCGACTCAAAAGAGGTGGTTGTTTTGGGTGGAAACACCTCAAATGAAAGGGAGGGCGCGTTTTGCTTTAATATCTGTGAAAGCTTCATTTCAAATTCCTCTCATAGCGCATAAAGTGCTTGTTTTACTTGTCATATAATGACTTCTGCTAAAAATAATATCTCATTTTAATCATATCACTCATCATAGGATTTGTCAATGATTTTATCGAAAAACCGCATCCAAAATCGCCTTAATTCGCTTGAAAAGCCCTCTCTTTACATTTTTTTAACATTTTTAACGGAATTTAACATTGTTTCGTAGCTTTTAACTGCTTTAATTTTTTGAAAATTAATACCTTTTTCCATTGATTTGAAATTTTTTGTATATTATAATGACCTTGAAAGCTAAACTTATAAAGAAAACATATAAAAAAAGGAGAGCATTGTGAAAAAGCCGACAGTAAGAAGAAAATACACGTGGACGGAGATAATAGGTGTAATTTTACTTATAAGCCTGATATGCTCGGTGTTGTACTCATTGGCAAGAGTAATATCTGCCCCCATTGAGATACCGGAGGGTGAGCCCTACGAAAAGGTTAAGAGCGACTACGTTCTTATGCTCCTTCAATGCTCTATGGGACTTATAGTTATGTTCCTTCCAACGCTGGTGTCAAGGAGATTTAAAATAGTAGTACCGAACACTATATGTATAATGTATTACGTGTTTCTTTATTGCGCGATATTTTTGGGTGAGGTGTTCGATTTTTACTATCTTGTGCCGCATTGGGACACTATGCTCCACGCGTTTTCGGGCGCAACGCTGGGAGCACTTGGGTTCGTCCTTGTGGATATACTCAACAAGGATAAGAACGTTTCAGGTGTATCACTGAGTCCGTTTTTTGTGTCTGTCTTTTCATTTTCCTTTGCCTTGGCAGTGGGCGCTTTGTGGGAGATCTATGAGTTTTCCTTTGATTACTTTCTCGGACTTAATATGCAAAAGCACACGACCGCACAGGGAATAGAGCTTGTTGGCAGACTTGCGCTTTCTGATACTATGAAGGATATAATTATAGACGCCGCCGCGGCGTTGGTGATATCTGTACTTGGCGGAATATTGAACAAACGCAAGCAGCTTTTAGCTAAAAAAGAGCAATAAAACAAACCCGACGGTTGCCCGTCGGGTTTGTAATTATAGCCGAAAAGAATTGAACTCGCTCGCCGCAGGAAGTATGAGTTCAACTTTTTTTGGCTATAGCAAAAGCTGTCCGTTTATGCTGAGCTTAAACTGAAGTCCAAGTTTCCCAGCTCCCTTGCGGCACATTATCATACGCTTGAGAAATATTTCAAAATAATTCATTACCGGGCTGAATTCCGTGTCTATCTCAAGCTTAAGCGTTATCTCGGTCTTGCTTTCATTTATTATGAGCTCGGATTTGGTTACCGAGTAGTTTACACAGTCGTGAATGTCATTTCGATTTATATGCTTTTTATCTCTTACACGCGAGCGACGAACGTCACTCTTATCCGCAAGAATGAGAGCCGCCGCGATAGCGCTTACGGGAACACCCGTCTCCTCGTCGTGATTTCCGATGGCAGCAACTATGGCAGCCATCTCGCGCGCGTCCATTCCAAGACTGTTGAGTATGCGAAATGCTATTATAGCACCGCTCTGGCTATGGTCCACTCTGTTTACAAGGTTGCCTATGTCGTGCATAAAGCCTGCTATTTTTGCAAGCTCTACGTCTCTCTCGTAATAGCCGAGGGTTTCAAGAATATACCCCGCCATAGCGGCAACGCGTGTTGCGTGAGGGAAGCTGTGCTCTGTGTAGCCAAGGGCAGCAAGAGAAGAGTCCGCTTCAGATACGTAAACTCTTATGTCTGGGTGGTTTTTGATTTGTTCGTATGTTATCATAGCGTCTCCTTTCTGTTCATCTCCGTATCATATATTATACTATAATTTTGCCGGATAATCAAGATTTTTCACAAAATTAAATTTGTTGACAAAACGCTTCTGAAATGATATAATTGTTTTGTATTGATTTTTGCCTTGTAGGCATTGGATAGGCGGTGTAAAAATGAAGATATACGCTTCGGTCTCTGACCTTGTGGGACAAACTCCTTTAGTGGAGCTTGTAAATCTTGAAAAAAACAATAGACTTTGCGCCAAGGTTCTTGCCAAGGTGGAGTTCTTCAATCCTGCGGGCTCTGTTAAAGACAGAGTTGCAAAGGAAATGATAGCCGAGGCGGAGAAGAACGGTCAGCTTGACCGAGAAAGTACCATAATTGAGCCAACCTCGGGCAACACAGGCATAGGACTCGCTGCCATATGCGCCGCAAAGGGCTATAAGTTGGTCATAGTTATGCCCGATACTATGTCGCGCGAGAGACGTATGCTTATGACGGCGTACGGTGCCGAGCTGGTGCTCACAGACGGGGCACTCGGCATGAAGGGAGCCATCGAGAAGGCCGAGGAGCTTGCAAAGAATATTCCCAACTCATTTATCGCGGGTCAGTTTGACAATCCCGCAAATCCGAGCGCGCACTATAAAAGTACGGGCCCTGAGATATGGGAGGACACCGACGGGCGTGTGGATATACTCGTCTCGTGCGTAGGTACGGGAGGAACAATCAGCGGCACTGGAGCTTATCTCAGGGAAAAAAATCCCGATATAAAGGTCGTAGCGGTTGAGCCTGAGGCGTCACCTTATCTTAGCAGAGGACAATCTGGAGCGCACAAGATACAAGGCATAGGAGCAGGATTTATACCAAATGTGCTTGACACAAGCATATACGACGAGGTGATCACCGTGAGTGACGACGAGGCGTATAAGGCCGCGGCGGACGTTGCCAGAAGCGAGGGGCTTCTTGTGGGAATATCCTCGGGAGCTGCCGTGTACGCGGCATTGAAGCTTGCGAAAAGGCAAGAAAATGAAGGTAAAAATATCGTAGTTATTTTGCCCGATACGGGAGAGAGATATCTGTCGTCGGGAGTTTTCGGATAACTCGGAAGGAATGAGATAAATATGAGAAACGCACAGCTTGCGGATATAATGAGGCCTCAGACCATCGACGATATAGTGGGGCAGGGACATCTTTTCGGAGAGCGCGGAGTAATACGACGTATGCTCGCAGGCGGAAGGATAACCAATATGATATTCTTCGGGCCTCCCGGGACGGGTAAGACGACGGCAGCCTCTATCATCGCAAAGCACTCGGATATGGATTTCCATAAGCTGAACGCTACCAGCGCGTCGTTGTCCGACGTAAAGGACGTGCTTTCAGGCTCGTCAAGCCTTTTTGGTAGCAAGGGAACACTCTTATACATAGACGAGATACAGTATTTCAACAGAAAGCAGCAGCAATCTCTGCTTGAATATATAGAGGACGGCAGAGTGACGCTTATCGCATCCACGACGGAAAATCCGCATTTTTATATCTATAATGCTATAATATCGCGCTCATCACTCTTTGAATTCAAGCCCGTCGAGCCCTCGGAGTGTGCAAAAATGCTCCTCAAGGCGCTTGACTATCTCAACAAAGAAAACAACACGCAAAAGACCGTGAGCCTCGAGACCGCACAATATATTGCGGGAGCGGCGAGAGGAGACGTTCGCCGAGCGATAGGGCTCTTTGAGAATGCTTATTTTTCGGCGGAGAGCGAGATAACTCCTGCCGATGCGGATAACTTCAACTATGGAGTTGCCAACTACAACGATGACGTGCATTACGATATGCTCGGTTGCCTTCAAAAGTCCATAAGAGGCTCCGACCCCGACGCCGCTGCGTTCTACGTTGCGAAAATGGTGGAGCAGGGGGACATCATATCTCTTTGCCGCAGACTTCAGGTCATCGCGAGCGAGGATATCGGTCTTGCATATCCAATGGCACCCGCGATAGTAAAGGCGTGTTGTGATTCGGCGCGAGAGCTGGGCCTTCCCGAAGCGAGAATACCGCTCGGACACGCGGCAATACTTCTTGCTACCGCTCCGAAATCCAATACTCAGCATCTGGCGGTAGATGCGGCGCTTGAGGATATCAGAGCAGGCAAGGGAAAAACTCTCCCCGTGCACCTGCAGAGCCCACTGTTCAAGGGATATAAATATCCGCACGATTATCCCAACAGGTACGTGGAGCAGCAGTATCTGCCCGACGACCTGAAAAACAAAAAATACTATCACTTCGGCGACAATAAAACGGAAAAGGTTGCCGAGGAGTATTGGAATCGCATAAAGGGCAAATGATAAAAAATCCGTCTCCACCCAAGTTGAAGTGGAGACGGATTTTTTTCAGTTTATTATTTGCTCAAGGTATTTCCATATCTCAGAGCCTGTATCCTTATAATGCTTTTCCATATATTCCTGTCCCGATATCTTTTTTTCAATTATAAATTGACTGTTGTCAAACTGGTTGGAAAGATATGCGGCATAACCGTAAAGATTGGAGTGCTTTTCAATGAATTGCCCCGAGCAGGAGTTCACAGAGCCGAAAAACTCAATGCTCTTGCCGTCCTTTGTGTTGACGGTGTACGAGAGATTTCCGTCCGCGTCGCACGAGAGGGAGTAGCTAAGAATGTCGTTGGATTCTGCCCATCTGTATTCATTGGTAGTAACAAAGCAGACCTTGGATATGGAGTTCTCACCAAGCTTTGTGTAGGTGTTGGCGGAGAATATGGCAAAGAGAAGTGATGCCGAAATACATACCGTCGCCACTATGCGTACAAGCCGTCTCATACTGCCGTCGCCCTTGACGTTATTTATCTCCCATATCACGAATATAGCCTCGTAGAGAACGAATGCGACCGTGATTCCCACCATAGAGAGTGGCAGGAGCGCACAAGCTATCTCAGAGGAAATCTTCGCACCGACAATGACTCGGTTTATAAGCGAGGATACTACAGCATATATCACTACGCCTACTACTACGAGCAGAGTTCCTATAATACTTGAAAAACAACCCTTGTTGTTGCTTTTTTGATTGTTAAGTTGATTCAATATAAAGATCCAAGCCTTTCAAATTTCGACTTTCTGGAAAAGACAGTTAAAGCAAGCGGTAGGCCTTGCAGGCAGGGAGGCTCTTGCATATCTTTTCAGCCTCTTTCTCGCTCATCTCACCCGTGATGAACGCCATTTTGCCACCCTGGGTCACAATGTTAGATTCAAGAGCCACTAAAAGCTTGATGTCGTCAGAGCACTCGTCGCACACGAACATTCTCTTACAGACATACGTACTAAAATCAAAAACGTCATTCGTATCCGCTACGCTGAATGTAGGTAGCTTGATGCCGCTCTCTGCGTGAGCTATGACATCCACGATATCCGCGCATACCGCGCTTGCGGTGGGGAGCTTGCCCGCACCGGGACCGTAGAACATTACGTTTCCGACCATATCACCGTCAAGCAGGATGCCGTTGAAAACGTCGCTTATGCTTGAGAGGGGATTTGACGTGGGAATTACACGGGGAGAGACCATAGCAAGAATTTTGCCGTCTATCTTTTTGGAGTATCCAATGAGCTTGACAGAGTAGCCGAGCTTTTCGGCAAGCTTTACGTCAACGGTGTCTATGTTGGTGATACCTTCAGCGTATATGTCCGCAGGATTTATGGACTTGCCGAACGCAAGAGCCGCGAGAATGACTATCTTGCGTGCCGCGTCGAGGCCCTCAACGTCGGCAGAGGGATTGCGTTCTGCGTAGCCCTTGTCCTGCGCATCCTTGAGAACCTCTGAAAAGTCCGCCCCCTCTACCGTCATTTTAGTGAGTATATAGTTGGTGGTACCGTTGAGTATGCCGCTTATCTCGGTGATGTTGTTTGAGGAAAGGTCGTTACACATGGGTCTGATTATCGGTATTCCACCGCCCACGCTTGCCTCAAAGAGATAAGCCACGCCGTTTTTCTTTGCTATCTCAAGCAGCTCCGCGCCAAAGTTAGCCACGACCTCTTTGTTGGAGGTGACCACACTCTTGCCTGCCTCAAGACAAGCCTTTGAGAAATCATACGCGGGATGAGAGCCGCCCATCATCTCAGCGACGACCGAGACCTCGGGGTCATTGAGAATGACGTTGAAGTCGTGCACAACGAGCTTCTCAAAGGGATTTCCGGGGAAGTCCCTGAGATCGAGAATATATTTTATATTAACTTTTTTTCCAAGCTTGCTTTCAATAATGCTTTTGTTCTGTGTAAGCACCTCTGCGACACCGGAGCCTACGACTCCGAAACCAAGTATAGCGATGTTGACCATTTTCTGTTTCCTTTCTGGAGGGGAATTTGCTTTTTGCCCAAAAAATAATATCGGGTCGGGCGAATGTTTTCCGCATTTGCGGAATAATAAATATATAATATCATATTTTTTTGAAAAAATCAACAGGTAGTATTGAAAAAAAGTAAAATGTATGATAAAATAAACAAAGATACTGAATTTCACGGCTTTCGGAGGCTTTACCTATGGGTTCTTTGGTTGGAAGTAAGAGAAACGTAAAGATATTCGTTCTCTACCTTATGCAAAATATAAATTATCCGCTTGATTACGTCACACTCAACGATATAATTATGCAGAACGATTACGTTATGTATCTTGATTTTGCGGAATCCTTCCACGAGATGCTTGACGCGGGACTTATAGAGGAGATAGACAAGAACGAGTCGGGCGACCCTTTGTACGTCGTAACCGAACAGGGCAGAGTTGTCGCGACCGAGCTCCATAGCGAGATACTCTCCTCGTTGCTTGATAAGAGCATGGAGTGCGCGTTGAGATACCTTAATTTCAAAAAGAGAAGCATCAAGGTGCACAGCAGGGTTGAAAAACGTACGGATGGAAGATATGACGTTGTCTGCGTCATCAAGGAAAAGGACGAGGTCATTATGCAGAATTCTGTCGTAGTAGATACACTTAACCGTGCGCAGAGAATGGAAGAAAATTTCAGAGATCACCCCGAGGTCGTATATAAGGGTGTTATTGCGCTTTTGTCTGGAAATATCAACTTTATTTTCAACTAAAAATTTATTATTTGTTTACAAATTGCACAAAATCATATCTCTAAAAAAGCATTTTCAAGTATTTTTGACGGTGAGTAAAATTATTTTATTGTGAAATTTAACAAACTTTTCGCAAAAAAATGAGCAAAATGCACATACAAAAAACAAGAAGATACTTTTTTGCACAAAAAAATAAACCGCGTTTTGTGAAAAATCAACTAAATAAAATCGTTTTTTGTCGAAAGTGACGAATATTTTGCCTAAAAATAACCGTTGACCAAATTAAATATTAATGATATAATAATTTGTATGGGGTTAAAATTTGTTGTAACGTTTTTACCTCAAGGAGAAATACGTAATGACTCAACCTAAAAACTCAAAGCTTCTGCTTGAGATACAAAAGGCTCAAAATGGAAATCAGGAGTCCTTCAGAATTTTGGAGGATAGCTACAAGCCATTGATAGAGAGCTGCTCATATAAGCGCGTATTGCCGGATATGACCTCTCAGGATATTGAGGATTTGCGTCAGGAGGCTCTTGTGCATTTCTGCAACGCCGTTTGCAGCTATGGTTACAGTGCTGACGGTGTGGAATTCGGTCTGTATGCCAAGATATGTATAGACAACGGACTTGTCTCGTTTATCCGTTCTTATTTACGCAGGAGCAATAACAAAACTGTCTCGCTTGATTCGTGCGAGGTTGCGGATGAGACGGCGGGTCGGTCATCGGATTTTCTGCAGGCGTTGGTAGATAGAGAAAATATGACCGAGATGGTCAGTATAATCAAGGACAGTCTTTCGGAATATGAGAACCGTGTCTGGTGGTTGTACGTTTCTGGAATGTCGGTCGCGGACATAGCTGCGGCTGTGGGAGGCGTGAGCGCGAAATCCGTCTCAAATGCCGTTTACCGCATCAGAAAAAAGCTGCGAGGTCTTTATTCATAAGGTAAAAACTCCTTTGGAGATTTTATATATCGTCACTGTAAAAGCGAAGTTGACGAAATTATCATTTACAACATAAAAGTGAGGTAAAAAACCATGTGCGAAAACGAAGTAAAAGTAGAAAATGCTGAAGATGTTGTGTACGAAGACATAACTCTTACATGCAGAGATTGCGGTGAGGAGTTCGTATTCACAGTAGGTGAACAGCAGTTCTACGCTGAAAAAGGCTTCAAGAACCAGCCCAAGTGCTGCAAAGCATGCCGCGACAAGAAAAAGAATGCAGAGAGAGGCGAGCGTCAGTATTTCATCGCTACCTGCAGCGACTGCGGCGGCGAGGCTAAGCTTACATTTGAGCCTTCCAGCGATAGACCCGTTTATTGCAGCAAGTGCTTCGAGGCAAGACGCTCTGCGCAATAAAACTGTAATCAGTAGACAGTAAACAGGGTTTCGCTTTTACCTTCCGTTTATAAATGTCACTATAATTATAGTTAAACAGATCCCCGCAAGACTTTGCGGGGATCTGTTTTTGTGTTATTAAGTCCCGTCTTGTGTTTTAACGGGTAAAGCACTTCGGAATTTTCTGTCATATTGCTTTTGAGAGAGGAGAGATGCGTTCAAGAGCTCGGACTCGTCTTTACCGAGCGTCCTTGTAAGCAGGAGAAGAACTATATATATGGCAGAGGTAACGAATATCTGAAACACAAGCCTTCCACTCCTCGAGCCAATTACTTGAGTGTTTTGCATAAGAAGATTTGAGATGTTCGTCGCACCTATAATGCATATTATAGGCATGACTACCTGATGAAATATCCTTGGCTTCATTTTACTGACCGATATCATTTTGCTGACACTGAGGGTGGTGTTGAGTATCTCGGTTGCGTAGATAGATATTATGTAACCCCATATGCCCAATTTCGGAATGAGGGTGAGTGCGAGGATACAAGCCGTGAGCACGTCTGCGATATTGACGTTCATTGAATACAACTGATGTCCCGAGCCCTTGAGCACAGCGTCGGCGGCGCTGTCGATATACATAACAGGGATAAGAGGCGCGATTATGCGGATATACTGAGATACCTCGGGGCTTTTATATACCGCGAGACCTATGTCGTGCGAGAAAAATATCATTATTCCCGACACTCCCACCGAGAATATAAGAGACATAGTCAGAGCGCGGTAAGATACACGGCCGAGACGCCTCGAGTCCTTCTGTACGCAGAATTCGCTCACCTCGGGGATAAGCAGACCTGCGAATGCCGAGATGAAAGCAGAGGGAAAGAGAATGAGAGGCAGAGCCATTCCGTGCAGATATCCGTAAGAGGAGAGAGCCTCCGACCATGAGCTTCCGCTCGCGCACAGTCCGCGAGGAACCAAAACGTGTTGAAACATAGAGAGTGCAGAGCGTATGCAGGCGCTGAGGGTCACGGGCAGGGTTATCGTGAGTAGCTTTTTGAGAATGCCTCTTCCCGTGATGCCCCAAGCCGCCACCTCTCTTGTGTTATGGGAATGCCGAGAAAGTATCCGCAGGTCACGGAGATATAAAAGAAAGCTTATCAGAAGTGAGATGAACTCCGCAGCTGCGCCACCAAGCACCAATGCCATACAAGCCTGCTCGGTGCCAAGGTCTACCATAAACGAAAGTAGGAACACGGTAACGCCAATCTTTACGAATTGCGTTACTATTTGGAAAGTGGCGTGGACCTTTACCCGTCGTACCGCGGTAAAATATCCCGAAAGGCAGGAGGATATCGCCACGGGAACGAGTGTAAGAGCTAACACCCTCAATGACTGAGCGGCTCTCATATCTCCGAGAATATATTTTGATATGACGTCGGAAAAAACAAACAAAAGCAGAGCCGCAACGCTTCCCGTGACGGTGCAGGCGAGTATAGCTTTTTTTGCCGAGCGTTTGGCGAGAGATACGTCGCCAAGTCCCAGCGCGTCAGATATAAGTCTTGTAGCTCCGAGATTTATACTTGCGGTGGCGATGGTGATAGAAAAGCCGTAAACACTTGTGAGGAGTGAGAAAAGTCCCATAGCCTCGCTGCCCGCACGATTTGATACGTAGATGTTGAATATAACGCTCACACCGCGCATAATGAGAGCCGTCGTGGTGAGGGAGAGCGCGTTGAGGAAAAAAATTCTTGTTTTTGATGCCATAAAAGCTCCTCGGCTTGTGATTTCTTGTGATATAAGTGTACGTCACTTCATAGTATGAGAAAAAGAGGCGTTTTATTCTGTAAAAAGTCCTTTGAAATAAGCGTAAAAGGCTGTATTGAGTATTTTCTATAAAACAGGTGTAAATGCGTCTGTAAATTTTGTACACATTAAAGAATTGACAAACAGCACTCATTGTAATATCATATATTGGTAACAAAAACAAAATCATATCAACTATTCAAGGAGAATATCAATGAAGATCTACGTGTGTGAATTGTGTGGATACGAGTATAATGCCAAGAATGGCGACGAGGAGAACGGCATAGAGCCCGGAACTGATTTCGAGGACCTTCCTTCCGATTGGGTGTGCCCCTTGTGCGCGGCGTCCAAGGAGGACTTTGAAGAAGTAGAGAATAGTTCCGACGACTCGCAGGAATAATATATAAAACAACAGCCTCGAGGTTTCCGATGTTACGGAGCCTCGAGGCTGTTACTTTTTAGAATGTTATTACTCTGTTCTGAGTGCTATAACGGGATCCTTCTTTGCAGCCGACCGTGCGGGAATGATTCCTGCTATCAGTGTGAGAATCACGCTGATTATAACAAGCGCGACTGCCGCTACGAATGGTACGTAAGCCGTGAGGTTGCTGAAGCCCGTAAGATGTCTTAAGATTGCGCTTATGGGTAAGCAGAGCAGGGACGTTACAGTTACACCGAGCAGACCCGCACAGAATCCGATTATAACCGTTTCCGCATTGAATACTCTGGATATGTCCTTCTTTGAGGCTCCGATAGCGCGAAGGATTCCTATCTCCTTCGTACGCTCAAGCACAGAAATGTTTGTGATAATTCCTATCATTATTGAGGATACCACCAAGGATACCGAAACAAATCCTATAAGCACGTAGGATATAACGTTGATGATGGTGGATACAGAGGACATAAGAATGGCCACGTAATCTGTGTAGGTTATCTTGTCCTCCTCGGAAACGCCGTTGTTATATTTTTCAATCTCAGCGGCGATAGCGTCCTTATTTTCAAAGGTAGTAGCGTAAATGTTGACCGCCGCAGGCTTGTCAAGGTCACATATTCCTATTATCTTAAGGTTATCCTCGTACGTATTCTCGGAAAGACCGTTCGGGAGATAATTCTCATATATATCTAAAAGCCTTTCGTCGTCAGCCCCGTCTACCATATTCTCAAGCAATATAGCCACCGCCGTGTTTATCTGAGACTCGGTAAGAGTGACTCTTTCGGAATAGGTCTCCAGAGCCATCTTGGTAATAAGGGAATCGAATGCTTTCTCCGCATCAAGGCTTCCCATGGCCATCATTCCGAGATACGTGGTGTAATCTATGCCTGTCATCTCAGAATAAGACGTAGCGACGTAAATTTCTTTTGTCATAGTGACTCCGGGCTGTATCTCCTGAGAGAGAATGGTGGCAGATATCTGAGACTTAAGTGTCGCTATAGTCTCATCAGTGGGTGCGCTTATTTGCTCGATGATCTTTGCGCGAGCTTCCTCGTACAATGTGGTCGTTACAGATTCAACGAGGTATTCGTCGACCATAGCTTCAAGCTCTTCGTCCGTGTATGCCTCGAGGAAAGACATAAGAGTCTCCTCGTCCATACCCTCTATAAGATTTTGGGTAAGTATGACGTTTGCGAGCATGGAGCGGTAGTCCGCATCCTCGCCATCCGCGAAAAATTACTCCTTGTACTGTGCCACCAGAGCGGAGACCGCCTCATCTGTGGGGGTGCACATGATATCAAAATAAAGTTGAGCCTTGGCTGACTCTCTTGATTTTTCCACGTAATCCTTGAGAGTTGCTATCTTCTCCTCGGGGGAGGGATTACCCTCGGTTACGAATTTAAGACCCGTGAAAACGTCGTAGTTAGAGTTCTCGGCCTTAAGCTGCTCCTTTGCGATATCCGTCTCAAGAGTTTTTTCAATAACGTATTCGGTGAGAGCCGCGGTATAAGCAAGACTTCCCGTGAGGATAGTTGAGGTAGCCTCGGGCTTTGGCTTGATTATTCCCACGACCTTGACATCAAGTCCGTTTTCAATCTTGAGCTTCATAGTAAGCTCATTGTCGCTCACGTCCTCCCAAAGCTCTGTCTGGGAATTTTTTTCGTAATAATCGGAGTTGAGGATCATTTTGTATCTTACGTTGCATATATCCTCATAAGAGAATCTTCTTGCCTCGCTTACGTAGGTATCATCGCCTTTCATAGCCGAAACTATTGTGTCGGTTATCTCGTCCTTGGTTATAAGTCCGAGAGCGTAAAGCGTCATATCCGTGACCTCGTTGTTACTGCTGAGGACGAGCACTACCTCGTCAGCGGCATCAGGCCATTCTCCGTGTACCAAGTCGTACTGACCTGTTATCATATCACTTACAAGAGAGGTGTACTCTCCGTTTTTATCCTTCTGCCCGGGGAGCAGCTCGCACCAGGTCTCAAACGTAGAGAAGGAGCTCGCCATAGAGGACATTGAAGTTGTGGTGCTTGAGCCCGACGGAGAGGCAGGACTCATCATAGCTGAGAAAAGGCTTGAAAGGTCTGCCTTGTTATAATCGCCGTTTTCGTCCTTGGTGTACATATTGAGGTCAACGTTGTAAGAATACTGAACCGCAGATACGTACTGACCGAGATCATTGTTATCTCGGTCGTCAAGATATTCCTTGAAGGCCTCAAGATTGTTAGTCTTTTCGGTAGCGGAATTCATACTGTGAATAAGATCATAGAGCATAGGGTTTGAATATACCGCATCGTTATCGTGTTTGCCGCTATTGCTGTTTTGAGCATTTGAAAGGCTTTCCATAAGTGAGGAAAGGTCTGTTTCCTTTTCATAAATGGTTATGGGGAAGGAGGACAGAGTATCCTTTTGAACATCATCTATAAAGAGATTGATTCCGCTTGAGAGCGCGAGTATCAGAGCGATGCCTATGATTCCTATGCTTCCCGCGAAGCTGGTCATCACCGTACGTCCCTTTTTGGTCGCAAGATTATTGAGGGAAAGCGAAAGCGCGGTGAAGAAGGACATAGACGTTTTCTTGTTTTTGTACTTTTTCTGCTTCTTTTTCTTTTCTGTTTTCTCGGTTTCCGACTTGGATGTTTCGGGAGCGGTGTAGGGATTGGAATCGTCGATGACAAGTCCGTCAAGCACCTTGATGATACGCGTGGAGTAGGTTTCGGCAAGCTCGGGGTTGTGCGTTACCATAATGATGAGCTTGTCTTTGGATATCTCTTTGAGTATCTCCATTATCTGCACGCTGGTCGCGGTGTCAAGCGCACCCGTGGGCTCGTCTGCGAGAAGAATATCGGGGTCGTTTACGAGAGCTCTCGCTATAGCTACTCTCTGCATCTGCCCGCCCGACATCTGATTTGGGCGCTTGTGTATCTGATCGCCAAGGCCCACGCGCTCAAGAGCCTCGATAGCTCTGCGGCGGCGCTCCGACTTTGACACACCCGAGAGCGTAAGCGCGAGCTCCACGTTTGCAAGCACGCTCTGATGAGGTATCAGATTGTAGCTCTGAAATACAAATCCTATTGAGTGATTTCTGTAAGAATCCCAGTCGGAATCCTTGAAGGTCTTTGTGGATTTGCCGTTTATTATAAGGTCGCCGCTCGTGTATCTGTCAAGTCCGCCTATGATGTTGAGAAGGGTAGTCTTTCCGCAACCGGATTGACCCAGGATAGCAACGAACTCGCTTTTTCTGAAGTCGAGGCTGACTCCGCGAAGCGCCTGTACGGTCGAGCCGCCCGTAACGTAATCTTTTGTAATATTTTTAAGCTTGAGCAATAATTTTCCCTCCGTTTATCAACTCGTTAAAATTTCGATTTTAATTTTATCACTGCTTTGTAAACTCAATATGAAGAATTCAAGAAGAATTTACCTTACTTATCTGATTTTTCTGTGATTGTGTTGAAGTTTTGTTAAATTGGCAGATATTCTGGGCAAACGCTTGAAAATCAGTAAAAAAAGTGATATAATGGTGGGTAGAACCTCATAGGAGATAAAAAATGAAGCCTGTTTTGAGATTTTTAAAGAAATATAAGCTGGAGTGCTTTATGGCACCCCTTTTCAAGTTGCTTGAGGCGTGCTTTGACCTGCTTGTGCCGATAGTGGTAAAATACATTATGGATATTGGCATCAAGCAGAGGGATACCTCGTACGTTATAAACGGTTGCCTTATACTTGCCGCGCTTGGCATTATAGGTCTTATCTGTGCGCTTGTAGCGCAGTATTTCGCGGCGAAGGCGGCAGTCGGAACGGCAACGGGGCTCCGTCACGCACTTTTTGCGCATCTTCAGGGCTTTTCATACACCGAGTCGGATAAACTAGGTAAGTCCTCTATGATAACGAGAATGACGAGCGACATAAATCAGCTTCAGAACGGCGTAAATATGACCTTGCGTCTGTTTTTGCGCTCGCCCATCATAGTTTTCGGAGCTATGATAATGGCGTATTTCATCAGCCCCGAGTCCTTGGCAACATTTTCTATAACCATAGCTGTCCTCGCGGTCATAGTATTTACAATAATACTTGCGGGCATACCGCTCTATAAAAAGGTGCAGTCTAAGCTTGACAGAGTGACGGGATCGGTCAGAGAAAACCTAAGCGGAGTCAGGGTTATACGTGCCTTTAACAACGAGAAGAGCGAGATAGCCGGATTTATGCTCGCCAATAACGAGCATACCGACGCGCATAACTTTACGGGCAAGATAACCTCGCTTATGAATCCTCTGACATATGTAACCGTTAACATAGGAATAATTGCCGTGATATACGTATCCTCGGCAGAGATAAACGTAGGCAACATGACGCAGGGAGACCTCTTTGCGCTCTATAACTATATGTCGCAGATACTCGTTGAGCTTGTAAAGCTCGCAAACACTATCCTGCTTATAACCAAGGCGGTCGCGTGCGGACATAGAATACAGTCTGTCCTCGACACCCCCACGGGAATGAAGGTAGAAAGAGCAGAATGTGGCTCGGATAGTCCTTATGCCGTTGAATTTAATAACGTCACGTTGCAGTATAGCGGTGCGGGCGCCCCGTCTCTTGAAGGCATAGACTTCAAGGTGGAGAGGGGAAGTACCGTTGGCATAATCGGAGGCACGGGCTGCGGAAAGACCTCTCTTGTAAATATGATACCGCGATTTTACGACGCAAGCTGCGGAGAGGTCAAGGTGTTTGGCCGTAACGTAAAGCAATATGAGCCTGCAGACCTGCGTGAGCAGATAGGAATAGTTCCTCAAAGGGCAGTTCTTTTTAAGGGCACGGTGCGCTCAAATCTCGCGTGGGGAAAGGCGGACGCCACCGACGAGGAGATGTGGCAGGCGCTTGAGATAGCGCAGGCAAAGGAATTTGTCGAGGATAAGGAGGGCGGTCTTGATGCCGTCGTGGAGCAAAAAGGAAGAAACTTCTCGGGTGGACAGAGACAGAGACTTACTATCGCACGCGCGATAATAAGCCGAGCACCTATCATAATACTTGACGATAGCGCGTCCGCGCTTGATTTCGCTACCGAGGCAAAGCTCCGTCAATCGCTCAGAAGACTTGACTATGCCCCCACCGTGTTCATTATATCCCAAAGGACCTCGTCTATAAGTCACGCCGACAAGATAGTGGTGCTTGACGATGGAGAGGCGGTAGGAATCGGCACGCACCAGGAGCTTCTTGAAGACTGCCCCGTATATAAAGAGATATACGACTCTCAGTTCAAGGGAGGTAAGGCGTAATGATGCTTGGAAAGAAAAAAAACGCGTCTGAAAAGAAGGCGTTCGTCGCAGGTAGCTCGCAGACCGTGAAAAAGGTGCTCCGTTACCTAAAAAAATATAAGATACTCTTTGCGATATCTCTCACGTTGGCTATATTTATAGTCGCGGCTACGTTGTATATCCCGATACTCGTGGGAGAAGCTATAAACCTCGCCGTAGGAGAGGGCAACGTTGACCTCGACGGAATATACACCTTACTTGTAAAAATAGGGGTTATCTCTGCGGTCACGGCTCTGCTCCAATGGCTTATGAACGTATGCAATAACCGAATGACCTTCGGAATCGTCCGCAGACTTCGCAGAGACGCCTTCAAAAAGATACAGGAGCTTCCCCTATCCTATATCGACTCACACCCGATAGGTGATACTGTGAGTCGCGTTATAAGCGACGTTGACCAGTTTGCCGACGGATTACTTATGGGATTTACGCAGTTCTTTACGGGTATTCTGACAATAATAGGAACGCTCGTGTTCATGCTCTGCATCGACGTCACGATAACCGTCGTGGTAGTAGTAGTGACACCGCTGTCTCTGTTCGTGGCGGCATTTATTGCAAGGAATACACACTCCTTGTTTAAAAAGCAGTCCGAGACACGCGCGGAGCAGACCGCGCTCATAGACGAGATGATAGGTGAGCATAAGGTTGTCGCGGCGTTCTCTCACGAGGACGAGGCGATAGAGCAGTTTGATGAAATAAACGAGCGTCTTGAAAAATGCTCGCTTAAGGCATTGTTCTATTCCTCAATAACCAATCCAAGCACAAGATTTGTAAATAATCTTGTCTATGCGGCGGTAGCTCTCGTGGGCGCACTGATATGTATAAATAATCCCACGGGACCGCTTAACGTTGGTATGCTTGCAAGCCTTTTGCAGTACGCAAACCAGTACACAAAGCCCTTTAACGAGATATCGGGAGTGGTGACAGAGCTACAGAATGCCCTTGCCTGCGCGGCAAGAGTGTTTGAGCTTATAGATGCCGAGCCGCAGATACCCGAGGCAGAGAACGCCCACGCCCTCACCGAGAGTGAGATAGACGGTAAGGTGTCGCTCGAGAACGTGGAATTTTCTTATTCTCCCGACCGTGAGCTTATACGCGACCTAAATCTTTCAATAGAAAACGGCCAGAGGGTAGCGATAGTAGGTCCTACGGGCTGTGGAAAGACTACCGTCATCAATCTGCTGATGCGTTTTTACGACGTCGACAGCGGCAAAATAGAGGTCAGTGGACACGATGTAAGAGAGCTCACAAGAGCGTCTCTGCGCCGCTCATACGGCATGGTTCTGCAGGAGACGTGGCTGAAATCGGGAACTATACGCGACAATATCGCTATGGGTAAGCCCGAGGCATCTGACGAGGAGATAATATCTGCTGCCAAGACGGCGCGCGCCCATAGCTTTATCCGTCAGCTTCCGCAAGGATACGACACCGTGATAGGTGAGGACGGCGGCTCGCTTTCGCAGGGACAGAAACAGCTTTTGTGTATCGCAAGAGTGTTGCTCTGCCTGCCGCCTATGCTTATACTTGACGAGGCGACCTCGTCGATAGACACTCGTACTGAAGTGAAGATACAGAATGCCTTTGCCTTTATGATGAAGGGAAGAACGTCGTTTATAGTAGCACACAGACTGTCTACGATAAAGGAAGCCGACATCATTCTGGTAATGAATAACGGCCGCATAGTAGAGAAGGGCGACCACTCGTCTCTGCTTAAAAACGGGGGCTTTTATTCTGAACTATGGAATAGTCAGTTTGAGGATTAAATTTTAAAACTTACTAACTTACTAAAGGGGGACGTTTTTATGAAGATCACGTTTGTGGGTGCCGCTCATGAGGTCACCGGAAGCTGCACACTTCTTGAGGTTGGCGGTCTGAACTATCTTGTTGACTGCGGTATGGAGCAGGGTAGGGATGAATTTGAAAATGTCCCGCTCCCTGTTTTACCGTCTATGATTGAGGCGGTGTTTGTGACTCACGCCCACATCGACCACTCGGGGCTTTTACCCAAGCTTTTTAAGGATGGTTTCAAGGGCAAGATATATTCCACAGAGATAACTTACAATCTTTGTGAGATCATGCTCCGTGATGCCGCGCACATTCAGGAGACTGAGGCGGAGTGGCAAAACCGCAAGGCTGAGCGAAACGGCACGGCTAAAATTGAGCCGCTTTACACCATGGGAGATGCTATCGGATCTCTTTCGCTTTTCTATCCTTGCAAGTATGACAGAGTCTATCCTGTATCCGAGAATATCAGCATTAGATTTACCGATATCGGCCATTTGCTTGGCTCTGCGTGCATTGAGGTATGGATGTCAGAGGGCGGTGAGAGAAAAAAGATAGTTTTCAGCGGTGACGTAGGTAATGTGAATCAACCGCTTATCAATGACCCTCAAGCTATCGAGGAGACTGACTATCTTGTTATTGAATCCACGTATGGCGACAGACTTCACGACGGCGTTAAGGATCAGAACGCTACGGTGCGCTCTCTGGCAGAGCACATTTCCCGAGCTTTTGACAAGGGGGGAAGCGTTATAATCCCGTCTTTTGCGGTTGGTAGAACTCAGGAGATGCTTTACGCTATCAGAATGATAAAGGAACAGGGGATTCTTGAAAAATACGGTGATTTTCCCGTTTACGTCGACAGTCCTATGGCTGTTGAGGCTACGCAGATATTCTTACAGTGCGATACCGTTTGTTTTGACGTCGAGACGAGGGCTCTTATCGAGAGGGGAATAAATCCCATTTGGTTTGAGGGACTTACTCTTTCGGTTACGGCTGACGACTCAAAGCTTATAAATATGGATCCTCGTCCTAAGGTGATTATTTCCGCGAGCGGAATGTGCGAGGCGGGAAGAATAAGGCATCATTTAAAGCACAATCTGTGGCGGCGAGAAAATACCATACTGTTTGTTGGTTATCAGGCGGTAAATTCACTCGGCAGGCGGTTGCTTGACGGAGCCCGCACGGTTCGCCTTTTCGGCGAGGACGTTGCAGTCAAGGCCAAGATAGCATCACTTCACGGAACGAGCGGTCACGCCGATATGGAAGGGCTTCTCTCATGGCTTGAGGCATTCAAAAAACGCCCGCACACAGTTTTTGTCAATCACGGAGACGAAGGCGCTTGTGAAAATCTACGCGGGCTTATCGAGCAGAGATTTGGGTGTAAAGCTATCGCACCTTACAGCGGGACGGTTTACGATCTTTTGGTTGATGCTCCGTTATTTGAGACTGACGGTATCAAAATCAAGTCTTCAAAAGATGCGCAGAAGTCTCAGCGCGCGGATAGGTTTTATAATGACCTTATGCGCGAGGTGGGGAATCTTTACGATTTTTGTACGGATAGCAGAGGACTTTCAAACAAGGAACTTTCGGCTATGACCGAGCAGATAAAGGTCATTATAAGAAAGTGGAAGGGGAGAAAATAATGTGTGAAAAATAATTCTTCCGCACGCAAAAAAGCACGGCGTCATTTGTTGATATACATTTTGGGATATGCTCTTTTGATTTTTATTTCAAACCGGATAGCATCAAATTGTTCAACTGTTTTAATTAAGGTTATTCTGGAGCCTATAGCAAGTAATGTACCGTTTGCGTTTCTCGCAATGTGTGCATATACGATTGATGTGTTAGTCAATCTAGGACTTCCTCTTGTTGCTATCTTGCTCTTTTTCAGAACAGCGGTGCCGCGGCAATATTTTCCAAGTGAGAATAAGATGCAGTGGTTAAAGAACTGCTTGCTCTTTGTTGCTCCTGCTGAATTACTCAGATTTGTAGTTTGCTTGAGCTCCCTTGGAGTCCTCACAGGCACCGGATATTTTTCCTTGATCCCTACCATTATTTTTGAGGGCACCTATATGATATGGTCAGAAAGATATGTTCCGATAAGACAATTAGCGCGCTATATTCCCGAGGATTTTCTTGCATACACCTTATGTTATCTAATATATTCTGCAGTGCATCTGATTTTGGTTGCACTTATATACAGACGTTTTTGGATGCAGGGCAAAAGGGATTTTGAGGAGCTTGTGGTATATGATTAAAATGCGTAGAGTATACTGACGAAAGAATGAAAGGAGACTCTTATGGGCTTTGAATTAGTTTTATACGCATTGCTGTTTATAATATGGCTGATATTTGTTTACGGCGTATATAAGCTTATATGGTATGTCGTAAAAATGTTCGCTTTCAAAAGGTATATCAAGGATATCGGACGGCACGATATTACAGTAGAGCCGCAACGTGAATTTTCTGATATCATCTTCGGCAAAAAAGGCCCTGCGGACTATATAATCACGGCAGGGAACAAAAAATACGAGGTAAGCGTTTTGTCCTTCGCATCAACGCACGGACGGTGGAATATAGAGAAAACGCGAACGAGCTTTTACATTGAGTGCCGACGCGCCAGCAGGGTGTTTAAGGCAAAGCACGTAAATAGCTCTCTCCCCGACCACGTTATAGAATATAAGGGAGAATCAAGAGTAAGCAGAAAAGAATTATTTATAACACCAATAAACGATTCTTTTGATAAGCAGATATTTTTGATATATCCATATCCCGCTCAGCTCACATACACAGACGCGCATTATAATCGATTGTATTCGGGAGATACCGTTGAAGGACACGTTATAATGAATGTTGAGGATTTTGACAATTTGCTCTTTGACGGAAAGCAATAATCAAAAAAGGAGAAGCTTAGAACTTCTCCTTTTTTGTAATAAAATGATTTTATTGCTTTGCCTTGGGGGAATTCAACTGTTTTCCGAGAACATATCAAGCTGCTTTGTGTCGTTCTTGGCGTTTTTGGGAGTTATTCCAAGGTGTTCGTAAGCAAGTCTTGTAACGCAACGGCCGCGGGGTGTGCGGCTGAGGTATCCTATTTGCATAAGATATGGCTCGTAAACGTCCTCAAGAGTGACTGCCTCCTCACCGATAGTAGCGGCGAGAGTCTCAAGTCCTACGGGGCCGCCGTCGTAGAATTTAATAATGGTCTCAAGCATTCTCTTGTCGGTAGAATCAAGTCCCAGCTCGTCTATTTCGAGCTTATCGAGCGCATATTGGGCGATTTCGTTGTCTATCTCGGTCTTTCCTCTGACCTGCGCGAAATCACGCACGCGCTTTAGAAGTCTGTTCGCGATACGTGGAGTCCCTCTCGAACGTGACGCTATCTCATAAGCGCCCTGCTCGGTTATCTCTATATCGAGAATACTCGCGCTTCGTGTAACTATGGTGGCGAGCTGCTCGGGGGTGTAAAGTTCAAGCTTGAGGACCACACCAAAGCGGTCACGAAGGGGAGTGGTAAGCTGTCCTGCCCTTGTAGTCGCGCCTATAAGCGTGAATTTGGGTAGGTCTATTCTTATACTTCTCGCCGAGGGCCCCTTGCCTATAATTATATCAAGCGCAAAGTCCTCCATGGCGGGATAAAGTATCTCCTCAACCGAGCGCGAAAGGCGGTGTATCTCGTCTATAAAGAGAACGTCGCCCTCTGAGAGATTGGTGAGCAGAGCCGCGAGGTCTCCTTGCTTTTCGATGGCAGGACCCGACGTAACTCTTATATTTACTCCCATTTCGGTTGCGATAATGTTTGAAAGTGTGGTCTTACCAAGACCTGGAGGACCGTAAAGCAGAACGTGGTCGAGCGACTCGCCGCGCATTTTTGCCGCGTCTATATAGACCTTGAGATTTTCCTTGACCTTGTCCTGACCTATATAGTCGTCAAGCGTTTTCGGGCGCAGAGAGACGTCCGTGTCGGAGTCCTCGGCGGAGTACGACGTGGATACTATTCGGCTCTCAAAGTCAAATTCTTCCTCGAACATTTAAAATGTCTCCTTTTTCTCTCTAATTATCTCATAAGAAGCTTGAGAGCTTTCTTGATTATCTCCTCAAGCTCAAGTGTCTGAGTGTCTATGCTCTTGAGCACGTTCAACGCCTCGCTTCTCGAATATCCGAGCACCAGAAGCGCGTCCTGCGCCTCGGCGAGCTTTCCTGAGCTTGTCATAGGCACAGCGGTGCTCTCAATGCTTGCGTTTGCCACTTCACCAAGGTCTGTTTCCTTCATAAGCTTGTCCTTGAGCTCGAGAATTATCCTCGCCGCAGTTTTAGGGCCTATTCCGTTTGCCTTGGATATGGTTTTTCTGTCCTCTGTGCATACCGCGAGAGCAAATTTTTCGGGGGTGAGCAGGGAGAGTATAGAAATGGCTGCCTTGGGACCTACTCCCGAAACAGACAACAGCATTTTGAAGGAGGTAAGCTCGGTCTCACTTGAGAATCCGAACAGCTCTATGCCGTCCTCGCGCACTGCCATATAGGAGTATAGCTTTACGCTCGGAGAGTCGACCGTGTGCCGCGGGGGCAGGGAATTATAGGTGTTTTCACTTATAGTAAGCTTGTATCCCACCCCTCCCGCGTCAATGACCGCCACGGAGGGATTAGCATAAGCAAGCTTGCCAGAAATATAATAAAACATAGTCTGATAGCCTTTCCTACCGCGCAGAGTAGCTCTGCGCGGCCATTGATTTCAGAGACGGCTATTATTTGCCGTTCTCAACGCTCTTGTTCTCCACTACGAAGAAGGTCTTTACAAAACGGAGCTTTTTGAGCCTCTGCTCAAATATGATTATGAGTATAAAGCCTGCAAGGGAAATGAGAGTGACGATAATTCCAACCGAGAACGCCGTGGAGCGATACTTGAATCTTATCTCGTGCTCTCCGATGTTGTCTATGCGGAAGGATATGAGAGCGTCAGCCGCCTCTGTTATCTCGACCTTGTTTCCGTCAACCCAGACCTGCCAGCCCTCGTCGTAAGGAATAGAAGTCAGTATGAGCTGATCGTCGTTTGAGGTCGTGATAGTTCCGCTGATATCGTCTTCCTTGTAATCCTCATCTATTATCATTTGATTCTGCTGGAGACGGGTGAATACATCTTCCACGACATCCATATCCACATAGTAGATGAAGGATTCGTCAAGCTTTGTGTAGAATTGGTTATTATCGTTGTATTCTGTGACGGTCAGACTGTACTCCGTGGATTCTGTGTGACCGAGATAAACTATCCTGTCGTTACACTTGTCAAGCGAGGTCGTGCCGTCGAATATAGGCATAGTGTCGGACTTGAGTTTTATCTTGCGAGTGTAATATGAAGGGAAGAACACGTATATGTCCACACCCTCGGGAACTGTGTAGGAGTAGGTTATCTTGGCGTCCTTTCCCTCGTATTTGTTGTGATTAGAGGACTGTGTCGCAGAAACGTCCTTGCTCACAGTCGGCTCTCCGTTTTGTGTCGCGGGCTTGAAGAGCTCTACGGTCTCGTCCTCGCCGAGAATGGCGGTGACAAGAGCATTGATTCGGGTAAAGGGAGAGGTATATCCCTCGGGATTGTATCTCTCGTCGGTCTCGGCTACCCATGAGTTCTGATCTTGCATATTGACGTCAAACACCGCGTCGTCTGCCGCGAACGCGAGAGAGAGCGCAAATTTGTTGAGATACACGTTGATATCGTTGGAGCTGAGGTCCTTGTATTCATCCGAGAAAGTCGCCTCGCGAAGCTCCTCGATGGTCATTCCCGTATACTCCGCGTAATCCTCCTCGGAAAGCACAGGGGCACCGTATATGTGACTGAGGTCGTCCTCGGAGATGATATATTTGAGTCCGAGCAGAGAATCGTTTACCACGTTACCGCCTTTATATTGTGACTTGTGGGATTGAGAATAGTATCCCATCATTCTAAGGAAATTGACGGTCGACTTGTTAAGAGTCGATGTGGAGTTGGAAAGCCCGCGGATCTGCAGAGCCATATTGTCGTTATATTTTCTATGATATGTCTTTTCAAAGCGATAGAACGAGGTGTCGTATTCCTCGGTGAGCGTTTCGGTCACAGGGCGGTAGAGCGTCTGAAACTCATTGTATTTCTGGTAGGTGGTGTATCCTACGTCCTTGTCGAGATCTGCGATGTTGCATACACCGCTGAGGAATACCTCGACCGAGACCACACACAAAAGTATGGATGCCACGAGGTGCTTATTCTTTGCCTTTGACATAGCCGCTATGATACTGATATAGAATATCAGACAAACTACGGTCAGGAGTATGGTAGCGAAATCGTGCACCATGAAGTCCTCCTCGTTAGGACCGTATGAGAGCGCCACGAGCTTTGCCTTGTATTCCTCGCTGAAATTCTGAAGAATCACAACGAAGAAAAGAATGAATGCGGAGACGCACGCAAGGCTCTTTGCGCTGAATTCCTCTATTACCTCAAACGCCCTGAAGGCAAGGAAGATGAGGAAGAAGCAGAACATAAAGCTGTATCGGTTATTGAGCCATTGGGGCTTTTGGAAGCCGTGCCATACTAGATCCACGGTGGATATCATAAAGCTCAATACGAAAATAAGCAAGAACACGCCGCTGACTATCTTTTCTCTCAATGTAAACTTCTTTGAGCAGAAGAAGAGCGGAGCCAACACCACAGTCAAAAGACCGCAGTAAATAAAGGGAAGACCGTCTATCCTTACCGTGTCGTATGAGGAGGGGAGCATCTTGAAGAACAGGTCGAAGAAATCGAATCTCAGCTTTATCTCCCATGACGGATCGGTAAATTCGTTTTTACCGAATTGGAGGGAGTAATACGCGCCGAGGACTATGACTGCCGCGATGCCTATCGCGAGTATGGAGTAAAATCCCATTCTCACGAGAGACTTGCCGAAATGGTGTTCCTCAAGGCGAGGATTGTTCACGTTGTTTTCCTTGTAAGCCAAGTGGTAGAAGAAGAAATAAAGCAAAACGAATATACAGCACATATATCCGATGTAAAAGTTACTTGCAAGGGTCAGCGCGAGGAACGTCACAAATACCTTGTACTTGCCGTGCTTTATTATCTGCTCCACACCGTACGCGACTAAGGGAAGCCACATAACCGCGTCTATCCACATAGTGTTGTTCTGTTGAACCACACAGTACGCTGACATGGCGTAGAGCACAGAGAATGTGATTATAGTCAGCTTGTTCTTGGTTACGGAGTGCTTGTGAAGATAAAACGCCATGGTGCTGCCGCAAAGAGCCGCCTTTATCATAAACATCACAAGCAAAAATTCCTGAACCTTGTCGGCAGGGAATAGACATATCAGATATGAAAGGGGACTTGCGATGTAATAAGCGTACATTCCGAGGAACTCTCCGCCGAGGGCTCTTGACCAGGAGTAGAGAAGACTTCCGCCTTCAAGCACTGTGTTTCGCAAAGCCTCGAAGAAATATACGTACTGACCGTTAAGGTCAAGAACAAGGACGGTGCCATTTCCAAACGGATACAGACCTCTAACTAGGTATATCAGAAAGAAAAGCACTGCGGGGATAAGCGCGGCTATCGCGATATATCCGTATTCCTTTTTTGCAAGAGACATTCTCTTACTAAAGCTCATTTTTGTGGGAGCAAGCAAGTCTTTACTCTTGCTTGCGGCATTGTTGTTCGATTTCTTGTTCATTTCTTGTCCTTTTAAGTAGTGAATTTATGGTTTTGATATACGCTTGATGGCTTTTTCAAGCTTTATTCTGTCAAGAGTCATATCGCGTCCGCAGGTCTGACAAACTATTCTTACGTCACTGCCTACTCGCAGAGCCTTGAAAAGCTTGCCGCCGCAAGGGTGTATTTTTTTGAGCTCAAGCAGGTCGCCAACCTCTATTTTGAGTATTTGCACGCGATTCACCCCATCGTTAAAGTAATATACAACCATTATAACATACGCGCAGGAAAAAGTAAACGGGTTTGTATAAATTTTCTATAAGTTTTCCGCACGTTCATAAAATTTATAAAAATGTGTTTGACATGTTGACTATAATGTGTTATAATTATATGATAATGGGGTAGTGTCGTCATTTTGACAAAAATGTGAAAAAAAAGCCACCTTGGGAGGAAATTTATGATAATACTCGGTATCGACCCTGGATACGCTATCGTAGGCTGGGGAGTTATAGAATATTCGGGCTCAAAATTCAGGACCTTGGGATACGGCTCTATACAGACGCCCGCGGGAATGCCCGTTGTTGACAGGCTTGAGCGCATATATCTCGGAATGAAAGCGCTTATTGAAAAATATAAGCCCGACCAGGTGGCAGTTGAGGAGCTTTTCTTTAACACCAACGGCAAGACTGCCATAGTAGTGGCGGAGGCGAGGGGAATAATCCTGCTTGCCGCCAAGTTTGCAAATATTGAGATAGCCGAATATACGCCGCTTCAGGTAAAGCAGGCAGTCGTGGGCTACGGACGAGCCGAGAAAAAGCAGGTCATTGTTATGGTGACGTCTCTGCTGGGGCTTGACGCTCCACCAAAGCCCGACGATACGGCAGACGCCTTGGCTATAGCTGTATGTCACGCGCACAGCGGATGCTCAAGAATTGCCAAATACTATAACAAATAACGACTTTAAAACACTTAAACGGAGAACTAAAATGTGGTGCAGTGAAAATTGGAAGGATTATGAATTGCTTGACGCCTCGGACGGAGAGCGTCTTGAGCGTTGGGGAAAATATATACTCGTGCGTCCCGACCCGCAGATAATCTGGCGAGACGTCGCGAGACATTCTCTCTGGAGCCGTGCGGACGGAATATATCGCCGCTCAAGCAACGGAGGAGGAGGCTGGATAAAGCAGAAAACTCCTGAGTATTGGGATATATCCTATGAGCATCTGGGGCTCAAATTCAGACTTAAGCCTATGGGATTTAAGCACACAGGACTTTTTCCCGAGCAGGCGGCTAACTGGGATTGGTTTTCCGAGCTTATAGGGAAAGCTGGAAGACCCATCAAGGTGCTTAATCTCTTTGCGTATACGGGTGGTGCTACCTTGGCGGCAGCGAAGGCGGGAGCGCAGGTCGTGCACGTCGATGCCTCGAAGGGAATGGTTGCCATGGCAAAGGAGAACGCCGCGCTTTCGGGACTTGAGAGCGCGCCCATCAGATACATAGTAGACGACTGCAAAAAGTTCGTTGAGCGAGAGATACGCAGAGGCAATAAATACGATGCGGTCATAATGGATCCGCCTTCTTACGGCAGAGGCCCGGGAGGCGAGGTCTGGAAGCTTGAGGACAGCATAAATGAGTTTGTCGACCTCGTCTCAAAGGTGCTCTCGGACGATCCGTTGTTCTTCCTTATCAACTCATACACCACGGGACTGTCGCCCCTGACTATGAGCTATATACTCGACCTTAAGGTCAGAGCGGTCTACGGCGGCAAGATAGAGTCGGGAGAGCTCGGCTTGCGCGTAACACAGACGGGAGCACCTCTCCCGTGCGGAGCAAGCTCACGTTGGACCGCCGACAAATAATTTTACGGAGGCATTTGATGTCTTATATAAAGATCAGAGATCTCAATTTTGCATATACAGACGAAGAAAATCCCGTCGCCGTGATCAAGGATCTGTCTCTTGATATAGAGAAGGGAGAGTACGTTGCAGTTCTCGGACATAACGGTTCGGGAAAGTCAACGCTCGCAAAGCTGCTCAATCTCGTCATAGACGATTACGATCAGTTTGACGGTGTCATAGAGATAGACGGGGTGGAGATAACCTCGCCCGATATGACGGAGGACGACGTTTACGAGCTTCGCAAGAAAATAGGAATGGTGTTCCAGAACCCCGATAATCAGCTTGTCGCTACCATAGTCGAGGAGGACGTGGCGTTCGGACCCGAGAATCTCGGTTTGCCGAGAGAGGAGATACGCCGTCGTGTCGATAACGCCCTCGACATCGTGGGTATGCGGGAATTTGCCCGTCACGAGCCGCACAGACTTTCAGGCGGACAGAAGCAGAGAATTGCTATCGCGGGAATTATCGCTATGAATCCCGAGTGCATAATATTTGACGAATCCACGGCTATGCTCGACCCTATGGGTCGCAAAGAGGTAGTCGACACTATGGAAAAGCTCAATCGCGAGGAGGGCAAGACCATAATCACTATAACTCACTATATGGAGGAGGCGGTCAGAGCCGACAGAGTAATAGTAATGGACGACGGGCGGATAGTGCTTGACGGCACACCCGCCGAGATATTCTTGCAGGACGAGGTCTTGCGCTCCTGCGGACTCGACCTTCCTCAATGCGCCGATCTGCTTATAAGATTGCGCAAGAGAGGTATCCTGCTTGAAGGTGATATAAACACGCCCGAGCAGTGTGCAAAGACAATCGCGAATGCACTCATTAGGGGATAAAAATGATTTTAAGCCGTAAAAGCGGCAAAGAGGATAGAAATGTCAAAGATCACTATAGAAAACGTGTCTTACGTCTATGATAGCGGAACACCCTTCGAGGTTACCGCCCTTGATAATGTAAGCATTGATATACAAGAGAATACGGTGACGGGGATAATCGGTCATACGGGCTCTGGAAAATCCACGCTCGTGCAGATGTTCAACGGACTTGTAAAGCCCACGTCGGGCAGAATATTGCTTGACGGAGAGGATATCTGGGCAGATCCCAAGAAGATATCCGCGGTGCGTTATCGAGTGGGACTTGTAATGCAGTATCCCGAGTATCAGCTTTTTGAGGATACCGTTTGGCAGGATATCGCATACGGTCCTCGCAATATGGGCTTGTCAGAGGATGAGATAAAGCAGAGGGTTGCCGAGGCTGCGGCTCTTGTCGGACTTGACTCTGACGCGCTCTCAAAATCACCGTTCGACCTGTCGGGAGGACAAAAGCGCCGCGCGGCGATAGCGGGAGTTATGGCTATGCGTCCCGAGGTGCTGGTGCTTGACGAGCCCTCCGCAGGACTTGACCCCGCTGGCAGAAATTCTATTTTCGACGCCATAAAAAGATATGCGTCGGCATCGGGATCGGCGGTTATTATAGTAAGTCACAGTATGGACGATATGGCAAAATACTGTGAGGATATCGTCGTGATGTCTCACTCCAAGGTAGCTATGACGGGCAAGCGTGACAAGGTCTTTTCAAGAGGAGACGAGCTCGAGGCGATAGGGCTTGGAGTTCCGCAAATGACAAGACTTATGATGCTTCTTAAGGATAAAGGAGTGGATATATCTCAGGATATATATACCGTCGATGATGCCGAGAGAGCTCTTGTACGACTGTTTGGAGGTGCGGTATGAACAGTATAGCACTTGGACAGTATTATCCGTCGAATTCGGCAATACACCGTCTCGACCCGAGAGTAAAGATATTAATAGGTATAGCGTATATAGTAGCAAGCTTTTTGTGCCATAACGTATTCAGCTTCGCTCTCCTGCTTTTGTCGTCATTGGCGCTGGTGATTATGAGCCGCATACCGCTCAAGGTGGTGCTTCGGTCGATAAAGGCGATAATCTTCATAATGGTATTTACCGCGATACTCAATATTTTCTGGAGTCGCGGCACAGAAGAACAGCTTGTGTTCTCGTGGAGATTTATCAACATATATGAAAACGGACTTTATAACGCGGTGTTCATTGTTGTAAGGATAGTGTCTATGATAATCGGAACCAGCATTTTTCTGACCTACACCACAACTCCTATACAGCTGACCGACGCGATAGAGCAGCTGCTCTCACCCTTGAAGCTTTTGCGTGTGCCCGTACACGAATTTGCTATGATGATGACCATAGCCTTGCGCTTTATCCCCACGATAGTTGAGGAAACGCAGAAAATAATGGCGGCGCAGAAGGCAAGAGGTGCGGATTTTGCAAGTGGCTCGATAATTAAAAGAGCGCGTGCGCTCATACCTATTCTTATCCCACTTTTCATATCGGCATTTCGTCGCGCAGGCGAACTTGCCACGGCGATGACTTGCCGTTGCTACCGAGGGGGAAAGGGACGCACTAGGCTTACTGTGCTGAGGTGCACGTATCGGGACGTAGTTGCATTTGTATGTATGGCTCTGTTTGTCGCGGGAATCGTGGTCATAAATATTTACGCGCCGGGATATTCAATGTGAGAGCCGGGGTGTTGATATGAAGATATTATTGAAAGCATCCTATCTTGGTACCCACTTTTGTGGATATCAGGTACAGAGAGATAAAAGAACGGTTCAGGGAGAGCTCAACAGAGCCGCCAAGGAGCTTTTCGGATATGACTGTGACGTAACGGGTTGTAGCCGTACCGACAGCGGCGTCCACGCTAATATGTTTTGCCTCACCGTGACTAAAAAGGGCGAGAGTTTTCTTGAAACTGACATAGACGTCGCACGATTGCCCCGCGCCATTACCGCGCATTTGCCTGAGGATGTCTCGGTCTATTGTGCCGAGTGGGTGAATGAGAATTTCCACCCGAGATACGACGTGAAATACAAGGAATATGTGTACCGTATATATAACGGAGCCGTCAGAGACCCTTTCCTTGACGGACGTGTGTGGCACGTGCCGCAAAGGATAAGTGAGGCAAACCTTGAGAATATGAGACTCGCCGCCTCAAAATACGTAGGAAAGAAGGATTTTTCTGCGTTTATGGCGCAGGGCTCGTCTGTTGAGTCTACCGTAAGAGAGATTTTTTACTCGGACGTTAAAAGGGACGGCGACGTCATAACTTTTCGTGTTGCGGCAGACGGATTTCTCTACAACATGGTAAGAATAATGACGGGAACACTCGTCTCGGTAGCGCAGGGCAAGATATCGCCGTGTGATATAGAGGATATAATTTCATCAAAAAGCAGAGAGCGTGCGGGAATGACCGCACCGCCCGAGGGTCTGTACTTGAACAGAGTAGAATATTGAGGCAGTAAAAATTCGGTGAAAGGAGGAGATAAGCCTTGAAAAATGATAAGAAAAGTGATGACATATCGTTGCTTGGCAAAATATTTTTGTTTTTTCACTCGGTATGGGGTAAAATAAAGAGCATAAAGCTTGTTGAAAGAGTTAAAAACAGACAGAAGGAGCTTGCGCATTATGAAGGCTTGTCAAGTCCTCGGGAGGCAAGGATATCCTACGGCTTTGGTATCGCCAAGGTGATATGCGCCACAGCGTTGGCAGTTGTGCTCCTGATATCCGTTTTGCTTGGCGGAAACATAATTTCCTATGAAAACGTGTATTATATGGTTAAGGATATCGGGTATATCCATAGCTACACCGAAACAAGACCTGAAACACTAAATTTCTCGGAGCCTGTGAGCAATCAGAACTTTGGAATATTCAAAGGCGGTCTGGCGGTGGCGTCGGACAGCGAGGTGAAATTCTTCACCTCGACGGGTAGAGTTACTATGACACAGGGAAGTGATTACACAAATCCCAAGATAACCTGCTCGGACGGAAACGCGTTGATATATGACCAGGGAAGAAAGCTTTTGACGGTCTACAATTCTTTTATCGAGGTTTATGCTGAGGAGCTTGAATACCCGATAAGCTCGGCGCATATGTGTGATAACGGAAGCTTTGTCGTGGTTACAAAGTCCCGCAAATATAACTCCGTGGTCAGAATATATGATAATGATTTTACTTTTGAAATGGAGTATTCAAAGAACGATTACGTTCTCTCAGCGCGAATGTCTAAGGACGGAAGATACGTGTCTGTGTTGTCTATTGACACGGAGAGCGGGGAGAGCAAGGTCTCTCTGAACGTAATCGACCGTAAAAGGCAGGAGGTATGCGCGAGCGTTGGCACAAACGGAGTTATGCCGTATTCCTGCGAGTTTATCTCAAATGATACTATGGTAGTTCTTTGTCAGGACAGAGTGTGCATATATAACGTGAACGGAGACCTGAAAAAAGAGACCTTTCTGTCTGGCACTCTCACGCGAGCATCATTCTCGGACTACGGATTTGCCGTAATCTTGAGAAAGGGCGGAGGCTCTGAGGGTACCGTGTCTGTGTTTGATGATTCTGGCAAGAATATTTTCTTTACATCAGTTGCGGGAGACGTTATAGATATAGCTCTAACAGAAAGTAACGTATATCTTCTTTTGGACGGTGCGGTGCTGAGGATAGACTTGAAAACGGGGCATCAGACCAAGGTAGGATTTCAAAACGACGGAGTGAGGATACTTGCTTTTGAGACGGGTGAGGTGATGGTGTGCACACCCGCATCAGCCCATTACTTATCTTTCGATTGATATTTAAAAAAGGGAGGGTAGGATTATGCATATATTCATTGACATAGTTATCGTGGCAATGCTCGTTTTTTGTGCTATAAAGTATTACCGTCAGGGATTTTTGTGCTCCTGTCTGCATTTTGGCAAGTTTGTCGTGGCTGTTTTGTTTTCGGTTATTTTTGGACGCCCATTGGGAGATCTCTTTGCGGATAAGCTGATAGGTCCCGCGACCGAGGCGTCGGTCTCACTGTCGCTCATCAATATGATATCAGGTATTCTTGCTTACGTGTTGATATATACGGTGACTTTGACGGTGTTGCACGTAGTGATCAGATTGCTCAGCAAGATAAAAATACCAATAATCACTAATTTTGATAAGCTGCTCGGATTGACATTAGGACTTGTGGTAGGCATTTTTTCAGTGTCTCTGCTGTCCACCGTAGCTTACTCCTTGCTTGAATTTATGTCAAGCCTTGGAAAGTCCGAGCTTATGAATATATATTACGACTCGTATGTGTTCAAGTTTGTGTACGACTTGAATATATTTGAGTTTGTAAGAAATCTGATACAATAAAGGAAAGCGGAACTTAAAATGGTAATGTGTTCTAATTGCCACAAGCGTGTGGCGGTAATATTCGTGACCAAGGTAGAAAACGGCGAAAAGAGCTCTCAGGGCCTTTGCGTTAAATGCGCCAAGTCTATGGGACTGCCCGTTGAGAATATGCTTGGTGACATTTATAAAAAAATGGGCATCTCGCCCGAGCAGATGGAGAATATGGAGGACGAGATAGCAGGAATGTTCCCCGTGGGTGACGAGGGAGAGGACGGCGGAGCTCCGGCCATAGACCTGCCGCAGCTATTTAAAGATAGCGGAATACTCGATAATCTCAAAGCGGCGGCGGAAAATATGCCTATGAAGAGTGAGGGCGGGAACGTCGTTCCCGGAGGCAAGGGCTCGGACAGAATTAAAAAGGACGCGGGCAAGCAGGGAAAAACCTATAAATACCTAACTACGTACTGTAAAAATCTCACGCAGAGCGCAAGAGACGGCAAGCTTGACCGCATCGTTGGAAGAGACAAGGAGACTGAGAGAGTCATACAGACTCTGTGCCGCAGACAGAAGAATAATCCCTGCCTTATAGGTGAGCCTGGCGTTGGTAAGACCGCGATAGCAGAAGGACTTGCTATACGTATTGCTGACGGCAACGTGCCGTACAAGCTCAAAAATAAGGAGATATATCTTGTCGACCTTACGGCGCTTGTCGCGGGAACACAGTTCAGAGGGCAGTTTGAGTCAAGAATACTCGGACTTTTAGCAGAGGTCAAGGAGCACGGCAACGTCATACTTGTAATAGATGAGGTGCATAACATCGTCGGAACGGGAGACGCGGAGGGAAGTGTGAACGCGGCGAATATCCTCAAGCCCGCGCTTTCCAGAGGCGAGATAAGAATAATCGGAGCGACTACGCTTAACGAATACAGAAAATATATAGAAAAGGACTCGGCACTTGAAAGAAGATTCCAACCCGTTACGGTCAACGAGCCCTCTATTGCCGAGGCGGTCGAGATGCTCAAGGGCATCAGCCACTACTACGAGGAATTTCATAAGATACACATTCCCGAGGCAATACTCACTCGCGCGGTAATACTGTCGGAGAGATATATCACCGACAGATATCTTCCCGATAAAGCCATAGACCTTCTCGACGAGGCGGCGTCCAAGCTGTCATTATCGTCCAGCGAGCTCAATGAGTCGTTTGAGATACACGACAAGCTCTTGGCGCTCAAATCAGAGAGAGAGGAGCTTGAGGCAAGGATAACCTCAGACGATACTGAAAGCCGTAAAAAATACGAACAGATAGCGAGGGTTCATTCTGAGGAGCTTCGCCTGTCGGGCAGACTTTCCGAGATAAGCGGAGAGTGCGAGAATATAAGGCTCACCGAGGAGCATCTTGCCAACGTTATAGAGCTTTGGACGGGTATTCCCGCAACTTCTATAACCGAGAACGAGTACGCGAGAATAGACAGTCTTGCTCAAAGGCTTAAGCAACACCTTGTCGGCCAAGACGTAGCGGTGGATGCGGTTGCAAGAGCAATCAAGCGCAACAGAGCAGGTATTTCTTATAAGAGAAAGCCGGTTTCCTTCATTTTCGCAGGCCCTACGGGTGTCGGAAAGACCGAGCTTGTCAAGACGCTTGCGGCAGATCTCTTTGATTCTCCCGAGACTCTTATCCGACTTGATATGTCGGAATTTATGGAAAAGCATTCTGTTTCAAGGATAATAGGCTCTCCCCCAGGGTACGTAGGCTATGACGATGCGGGACAGCTCACTGAAAAGATACGCCGCCGACCTTATTCCGTTGTATTGTTTGACGAGATAGAGAAGGCTCATCCCGACGTGCTTAACATCCTGCTTCAGATACTTGATGACGGCAGAATAACCGATGCCCACGGTAAGACCGTGAACTTTGAAAACACGGTTATAGTTATGACCACCAACGCGGGCTCGGAAAACAGAAGCGGTATAGTAGGATTTTCAAGCGACGCGTCAAGGAGTCAGTCCGACAAGACCGAAAAGGCACTTTCCAGCTTCCTCCGTCCAGAGTTTATGAACAGAGTTGATGAAATAATCACGTTCCGCAGTCTCGACCGTAAGGACTTCGAGAAGATAGCGGTAATCATGCTCGACCAGCTTGTCGATGCTATCAAGGAAAAGGGAATACAACTTTCCTACACCGCGGCGGCTACGGCTCATATAGCGGACAACTCCTTCTCTGAAAAATACGGAGCGAGAAATATGAGGAGATATATACAGAGACACGTGGAGGATAAGCTTGCGGAGCTGATAATATCTGATTACACGCAAAGCTATACCAAGGCTCATCTTTCTGTAAAGGACGGAGAGCTTTGTGTGACATGTATGTAATTGCGTTACTCAATAGATCAAAGACCTGAGAGGAATGATGATAATGGAAAATCAATGGCATCTATATGACGTTAAGGACATTGAAAAGGATCTCAAGACAGACCTTGCGGACGGCATTACTATAAGAGAGGCGCGCAATAGACTCGAAAAGGAAAAGAGAAATACGGGTGGAAAACGTCATTCGCTTTTCGTGGGAGATAAAGTCTCAGTATTCAAAAGTCTGCTCTGTATAGTAACCTTGCCCTCTGTAGTGCTACTTATTATAATTTCTCTGCTTGCTATGGTATTTGGACACAGAATACAAGGATTGTCAGTCTTTGTTATAGCCTTGTCAGGAGCCCTTGTAGGTGGACTTATATCCTTGAGCTATCGGCGTAAGCTTGAGTCGGCACGGGAATATGCAAGCCCTATGGTCAAGGTAAAGCGTGGAGGCAATAAATTCTATACCGACGGCAGAAACGCCGTCGTGGGAGATGTTATATTGCTCTCGGCAGGAGATCTTTTGCCGTGCGACGCAAGAATAGTGAGCAGCCAGGACCTGATGGTTAAGGAGATAATTTCTACCGATGACGGAATCAGAAACCGTACTGTCGGTAAGGACCATGTTATTGAATATACACGCGACGATGCGGTTATAGCTCCTGATGCAAGGAATATGCTCTATGCGGGCACAGCAGTTCTTAAGGGAGAGGCAGTGGCTATCGTTGTTTCTACGGGCAGTGATGTGTATCTGGCTAAATACCTGGAGGACGGAGCTCTGGCAGGCCGTGACGGAGAGTCCGAACTTGTAAAGGCGGTAAGACCGCAGATATATAAGATAACCTTCGTTTGCGCCGCGGCTCTTATAGTTTTGTCTCTGTTGAGCCTGATAACCTTGCGAGGTGTAGACTTTATAAGTAATTTTATGATGCTTTTATCCTCGGTGGCTCTTATGACAGTAGAGCTCGCCTTGGCGGGAGCTCATAATGTTATCGCCCATAGTATAAGTAAGATGTCACGAAATGAGCGCACCTCCCGTAAAAACAAAAAGGACCTTTCCGCCAACGTACGCACCGTAAAGACGTTTGACAAGCTCACGTCTGTTACTGACCTTGTTCTTCTCGGAACGGCGGGACTTTGCGGCGGAGCAAGTCACGTCTCGAGTGCCTATACTGCAAAGGGAATTCTTAATGAGCTCACCCCCGAGACAAAGACGGGCAAGAGATTGCTTACATATATCCATACGTATATAAAGGCTCTTCGTGAGAGCGGAATAGAGAATAAGTTTTATACCGATGGGTGTGTTGACGCTCTTTATGCGCACTTAAAATCGTGCGGATTTGATATAAGCGGAGCTTCGTTGGTAATAAAGTCTCTTTACTATGCGGGAGACTCAAAAAGTGATAACGGATACGCGTGTGCGGAGACTCCCGATGGTGTTTATCGCGTGGCTGTGACCTTTGATAGCGGCATATTGTCGTATTGCAAGCATTTAAGAGAAAATGCCATAGTAAGAGATATTTTGAATACCGACCTTGCCAACGTTAAGAAATTTGTGAATGATTGCGCGATACAAGGTAAACAATGCCTCTATATCGTATCCGAGGAAAACGGAGAGGCTGTGTTTGAGGGCGCGGTGGCACTTAATAGACACCTACCGGTTTGTCTGCCCGAAGTGATGCCTAAATTCGAGCAAATGGGAATAAAAACAACAGTTTTGCTCAGTGACGAGAATGAAGATACGGAAATATTTATTTCCGATCCCAATCTTGCATGTCTTTTGGGGGGCAGAATAGCTCGGGCGTCGGAGTTCCGCAAAAATAAGCTTGATATTTTGAGCGGAATAGGACAATACTGTGCATACGTAGGCTTTTCGATTGACGAATACGCAAACCTCATCATCGCTATGCGCCGTTCGGGCAAGAAGGTAGCCACTTATGGTATAGACGACCGCTTCAACGACGTAATGTCGCGAGCCGACGTTGCTATCAGCTGTGACGTTGTGCGTTATTCCTCGGAAAAGTATAGGGAATCAGTATATGAAAAGCTCGCTCCCGAGGGACACGACACCAACCTCAGATGTTCGCAACAAACAAGACTCATCTCTCAGGTTATCGTCAAGAGAACCTCTGAGAGTGGAGGAGGGCTTAGTTCCGTGGTGAATGCTCTCAAGACCGCACGTGGCGCATACGTTTCTTTAACACAAGGAACTTTGCTTTTCGTAATGCTTATGAGCAGTTTGCTGTCAATGACTGCTATGTCCGTAATAACGGGCAGCGTATTACTCTTGCCTGTACAAACAGCGGCGCTTGCGATGGTAGGAGCTTTCCTTGCGTTGCTTGTGTTCCTTGATGCCGAGCCCAAGGCCGAGCTCTTGATGCAAAAGCGGGACTATATCAGCTATCCTATTGAATCTATATCCAAAAAGATACCCAGCATTATTGCAAGAGTAAGTGTGTCGACAGTGACCGCAATTACTGTGAAGATACTTGACGCCACGGGAGTTTTTGGCACAGATACCAGCTATACTATGGTCATATATCTCGGTCTCCTGCTTACTTTGTTTGCAGAGCTGTTTATCATCAACCTTGAGTTCAACAAGCGCGGAGAGGGAAGACGCAGCTGCTGGCTGAGAGCATTGTTTGGATACGCCTTGTTGCTTGGAATATCTGCCCTGTCAACGCAGGCTACGGTGGTCGGGGAGTTCTTCCCGAACGGAATCGGCGACACTGAATTTCTGATATTGCCCGGATACATATTGCTTTACGTAATAGCGATATCTGTGGCACATCTGATAGAGAGAAAGTTATTTAAAAATAAATGATAAATTAACGCCCAAGGGTGATATTTGATCCCTTGGGCGTTATTTCAATATGGCAGTTTTGCATATAATTACACAAAACCCTATTGTGAGGAGGTAATTATATGCGAAGAATAAGCACGGTGGACCTCAGAGAGCTGGAGGTCATCAATCTATGCGGAGGAGAGTGCCTCGGATATCCCTGCGATTTTGAGATAGACCTTGATGACGGGAGAATATTGGCATTTACGGTCACGGGACGCGGTCAGGGATTTTCATTGTTCTGTCGGGACAAGGAAGAATATTTGATACCCTGGTGCAAGATAGAATGCATAGGTGAGGACGCAATACTTGTAAAGCTTCCGCAAAACGAGCTAAGCTCATGCTTTTCGGGGAAATGCCGTAGAAAACCCAAGTAAATTGTAAATAATTTGTAAATATCACAATGGACTATTGAAAAGTGCTAATTAATATGTTATAATTAACGACGTTGTGCAAAGCACAGCAAAAAAATAATACACACACAGCCGCACGTTACGGTATCGGTGTCTCTTTTGCTCAAAAGGGATTGTGCCGCCAAGCCGCTGTGGTGGAAAAACCGAAGGAGGACATAAAAATGTCTGTAATCTCAATCAAGCAGCTCCTTGAAGCTGGCGTCCATTTCGGACATCACACAAGAAGATGGAATCCTAAGATGCAGGAGTACATCTTCACAGAAAGAAACGGCATCTACATCATCGACCTTCAGAAGACCGTTAAGAAGTTTGAAGAAGCTTACATGTTCGTTCGTGAGCTCGCTGCAAACAACGGAAACGTTCTTTTCGTAGGAACAAAGAAGCAGGCTGCAGAGGCTATTAAAGAAGAAGCAGTTCGTTGCGGACAGTACTATGTAAACGTACGTTGGCCCGGCGGTATGATGACAAACTTCAAGACCATCAAGAGATCCATCGCAAGACTCAATAGCCTTAACAAGATGGCAGAGGATGGCACGTTCGACATGCTTCCTAAGAAGGAAGTTGCAAAGCTCCAGAAGGAGATCTTCGACCTCGAGAAGAACCTCGGCGGTATCAAGACTATGGAGCAGCTTCCCGATGCTATATTCATCGTGGATCCCCGCAAGGAAAAGAACGCAGTTCTTGAGGCAAAGAAGCTCGGTATTCCGGTAATCGCTATCGTTGATACCAACTGCGATCCTGACGACGCAGATTACGTTATCCCCG
>JAEIGA010000994.1_pt1 | contig 42748 bp, 68 predicted proteins | sample 9270691 | NCBI WGS metagenome assembly JAEIGA01 (sample SAMN17057246, study PRJNA624740) | gut metagenome | biome: biome; isolation source: fecal sample | host: Bos grunniens | place: China: Xizang | collected 2019 | reverse complement strand
TGTTTTCAACTCCGTTTATTTCTTTGTTTAACCCCAAAAAGTTCGCCTTAATATTGTTTTCTTTCCCATAATCGCCAACAGTTAAAAATTCAAGTTTTCGTTCATTATCAACATAAATTTTCCCTGTGTGAGTTTTTATTAATTTCATACTCTCACTCCTTAAAATCGTTATTATCGTGCGTTTCTTTTGGTGTGTTCATCTTCTCTATGTTCTCCACTTAATCACCGCCTTATATAGTCCCATATAACGCCCATTGCCACATATCCCTTGCAACACCAACACAAAGAGGAATGAAGAAAACAATTGCAAAAACAATTACTGCAATAACAATTAAAATATATAATCCATACTTTTTAATAAAATTCACTTCTCCCCACCTCTTTCTTTTGGTGTGCCGTCCATTTTTGCACCACACTCGCTACAATATTTCTGCGACAGGCTTATCCACTCTCCACAAGCTGAACAAGTATAGAAGATGCTTTTTTCGCTCATAGATAGTGCGTAGCCCCTTTCGTGAAACTCTTTCATTTTGGGAATGTTTCTCTCATTTCTCACAAAATAACCGTGTTTCACTTCCTGCACATCTGCGGTGGGTTGCTTTGTTATAAGCTGATTTATTAAGGCATTGTAATATTCGGGAGCAAACTTATTTAAATCTTCAATCAATTCTGTACGGTTGATATATTCAGCCATCACCCCTCACCGCCTTTTCTGTAAATTCGCTTGAATGTATCATCGTCTATTTGTCTCCATACTTCTGTAATTTGTTCTTCTGTAAATTCGTAGTCCTCATCGGGATGAACAATCCCATCAAACTGCTCATACTCATCATTCAAGAAAAATCTCATTTCTTTATCGTAACCAATTTGAATAATATCGCCCATTTGTAATTTTGGAAACATCACTCCGCACCGCCTTTCAATAGTTCGGGATTGTCGTGGATGTTGCCTAACACCTCATATTCGTAATCTTCAAGCCAATCTTTGAACGGTCTATAATAACCTTGTTTTCTATGCAATCCAAAAGAAGCGTGCTTCATTTCGACATATCCCATTTCTATATGTTCGTCAATGAAATTCCCCTCAATCGCTTGACTGCATACAATATAATCCCCCTCAAAAATCTTCGTGCCGTTCTTGTCGGTTAAGCCTGTGTATTGTCCTACTGTTTTGTGGATTACCGCATTGACCAATTTATCCTCTTTGCCATATATAGCAAAATCGTAATCAAAGCCACCTTGCAACAAGTCACCATACTTCCATTCTTCGTCATTGTCTGATTTACCCCTAAACAAAATCTCACGCATCAGCTTCACCTCTTTTTCTTATTCTTTGCTCGTAATCTTTTGTTTTTAAGGCTCTGCGACCTTTTTGGAATATATATTGCGTTTGGTTCTGCTTCTTTTTTCCAACTGGAATATACGGAATATGGAGTTAATGTAAACATTATTCACCACCGCCTTTCTCGGTTGGGTGGTTTAACTGCACATCAACAAAAATACTGCTGAAAATGTGTTTTACTTTATCTCTTACAGCATCTCGTGCCTGTTTTTCAAGTTCCTGTTTTACGAACTTGTCAATAGCACCTTGTATTCTGCCGTCAATATTGGCAAAATCGCCGTCCGACTGGTTTTCAAGATGTTTTAATGCCTTATCAACTCTTTCGTCAATACACTCTTTTATAATGTCCTTAATCGTTTCTCTGTTTATGCCATTATCTGCAAGCATTTGATTTAATATCTTTCTAATTTCAATTTGTTCTACTGTCATTCCCCTCATCTTCCTTTCTCATATACTTTTAATAACCTCTTCGCCCTTTTACACTTTCCATATTCAAAAGTACAGCAGAACCGATTTTTTATATCTCTTTTTGCTTTGTTGCTTGCAAGGCGCATAACACCACACTCGCAAGCTAATATTTTATCTTTTTCATAATGATAAAACGGACACACTGCATGAACGCTCATATTCCGTCTCCCCCTTAATATAAGTCGTGTTTTAAACAATATTTCCCGTATGAAAGCCCTTCTTCTTTTGCGAGCCTTGCAACATCTGTAAGTGACAAATCAGGACGCTCTAACATCAACCCTGTTTTTTTTCTTCCGTTTGCTGTTAGTCTGCAATCTTCTGTACAATATTTTCGTTTTCTTTCTGCTTTGAATTTTTGACCGCACCAGCAGCAAGTATAAGTCCACAAAATCGGCTGTTTCTTTTTCTCCGCTTTTGCACACTGACTGTTGCAATACATTCTTGCATTTGCGTTTGTTGTGAAACTTTTTCCACAACTTTTGCATATTCTTGTAATCATTCTTACATCACATCTCCACTCGTTTTAATCTTTCAATAATACAATCAATGCATAGTTCCTCATCATCATCGAAATAATATAATTCAGTTTCCTCACCACAATCATCGCAATAATGACGAACAACATTCATATTCGGACATTGGTTGCCTAAACATGGCAATCCACAATCAACACATTCATTATTTACTGTTTTCATTGCTCTGGCCCCCTCACATATACATCAGCAGTTTGTACGCCGAATTGCAAAGCCTCTGTATGACTTGAAAAAAATATATCTATTTTATTACCTTTGATAGCGCCGCCACAATCCTCGGCTATGTATGTGTGGCCGTAAATAACAACCTCTGAGCCGTATGGAATCTTAGACGGATCAACAGCTATAGTTCGTCCGGCTGTTGCCTGTGTTCCTGTTGCAGTAATGCCATCACATTTCCCACAACATTTTGCACAAGGGCAATATGCTGTTAATTTGAATGTGCCAAGGCTTTTTAAGGCCGGCTCCGTTTTAACTTCACTTACCGGTTCCGGTTCAACGTACACATACTCTGTTTCCGAAAATGCCATTGTCCCCACGGTAAAACCGCTCAAAAATATCGTTATTGCAAACAAAATAATTAATATCGTTTTTTTAGTTTTATTCTTTAACAATTTTTAAAGCCTCCTCTACGCTATGAGCACAGCCGGTAATCGCACCGGCCTTTCTCATAGCATTTAAAAATTTTTGTTGATCTTCTCTCGGTTCTTCACCAGGTAATTTCACTTCTATGTATAGAGCTTTACCATCTGATATTCTGTGACCGAAGATATCACTCTCACCATGATTTCCTATGTTTACTATCGCTCCATACTTCGTATAGAATTGGCCGACAGTGTGGTTTCGTGCCACGCAGCCGTTTTTACAGAGAGCGACGATAATTTTGTTTTGGAGTGTAGTTTCGGGGTTCACAGAAAACCACCTCCTCTAAATCCAATAAATACGATTATCCATCAGGTTTTCTATGTTATAACAAATCCAGCAGCAACCTTTGTTGAATACTTGTGTATGGCCCAAAAATTTAATTCTTTTTTTAAAAATCAGAATAGATAGTTTATCAGAATGTTTTTGATAGATTTTTGCCCGTTTTGGTGTTTCTAATGTTGCCAATGGAAGCAGTAAACAACAAGACTTCACTTTCCCGGCATCAATTAACTCAAATGTGTGTTCAATAATTTGATTTTGGATTGAAAACGGTGGATTGCTAATTAGTAAATCGCACCCTTCTGGCGGCTCAGTTTTAAAAAAATCATTACCCAAATCATCAAAAATATGAGTTGCTTTATACTTCAATTTTAGTTCGTCAGCTTTCAACTTAAATTCGCTATCATAATTATTAAACGGAAACCAGATAGAGTTATATTTTTCTATACCAATAATTTTGTATATACACTCCACAACAAAACGAGGAGTTGCCACATGGTCTTTGTTTGTTTTTTTATCCACCTCATAAGCAGATAATACTTGCTGCATCGGAAACACATCTCCCTTCTATTTCTTTCTTCCTCTCATTACTTGCGCCGCCCAGAACGCTTTACAGGCGTTGTTACGGCTTTTTCTGCTTCCCAACCCATGTCAACAATTCTGGCTCTAAGCGTATTCTTTGGTATACCAGTCAATCTTGCCCATTCAGCACACGGGCGATTTATTCCATTCACTGTTATGTGAATACTGTTTCTTCGGTTGTTTTGCTGTGTTTTTCTATCGGTCCATCGACAATTATCAGGTTCATAATTTCCGTTGTTATCTATGCGATCGAGTGTCAATCCCGGAAGGTAACCGTTATCCAACGCCCACATCATGAATGGCTCAAAGGAAAGCCATTCGTCACACACCGTTATTCCTCTGCCACCGTAATGATGATAGTTCTGGTCTGTTTTACAAAGGCATCGCTGTTTCATGTGCGACCACGCTTCGTACAACGGACTTTCACTCATTCCGTGTTTTGTCGAAGCACACTTTTTGCACTTGCGTTGTTTTCTTAGATTGCTTTGGTCAATCACAACTTCGTTGCCACAATCACATCTGCAACGCCAACGAGAGTGTTCACCTTTTCGTGCTGGTGGTATTCTTTCTATGATTGTTAAACTACTACCAACTCTGTCGCCGGATGTATATTTTAATGCTTTTATCGTCGTCGCCTCCCTTGCATAACCATTCTTGCGTAGTAAACTGGATTCTTATAACCCCTATCTTTTCCTAATTGCACAAGCTGTTCAAAAGTCTGCGCTCGGCCCTGTTCTCTGCGAAGTTCTTTTTTCTTTTCTTCCAATTTTTTCGCTTCTTCTGCGGATATACGTTGAAGTTCAATAGATTCATGCGCTTTTATTTCCCGTTCAGTTAAACTATAGGTTGTACCGCAAAACGGGCATACAGGAGCCGTTTTGAACGTCATAAAACATTCCGAACACGAGCGAATATAGAAATCCCCGTTCTCGTTTATCTGTTTTTTACGTTTCAAAGGCTCTCCCAGCGACCATTCTCGTTCATCGTCCGGCAAACCCACCCGGGTATAATTTGCGACAAAATCAATGATTTTCGCTGTTTTACCCGGTAGATACCTCATACAGCGCATCATCTGTTGTATTCCCAGTGCCACTGATTCAGTGGGCCTTAATAACATACAGCACGTTACTTCGTCAATGGAAACTCCTTCTGAGATAATACCCACGTTGCAGAGTACGGTAATTAAACCGTTTCTGAAATCATCCATGACTTTTTTTCGTTGCTTTGGTGGAGTTCCAGCAGATAACGCTTCGGCCCGTATTCCAACGGAATTAAAAGTTTCTGCTGTTCTTCTGGCGTGTTCAACGGATACACAATAGGCGATAGCCCTTTCCCCCGGAGCAAATCTGCGATACGCTTCAATGACATTTCCATATATAGCCCTCTCATTCATAAGTTTTTCTAAGTCCGATACCACATAATCGCCAGCAACCTTACGTAGTCCGTCTGTTTCAACAAGCGTCGGAGCGTAATATTCATACGGCGCAAGATGCTTATTTTTGATAAGCCACTTAACGTCAACACCCTCAATCAGATTGTCGAATATATCACCCAAAGGCTTGCCGTCAAGACGAACCGGCGTAGCCGTAAATCCTACCGTCCACGTGTTATAATGTTTGATTACTTTCATCCAACTGTTAGAACGACTTAAATGTGCTTCGTCGGCAACAATAAGTGCCGGTGTATCATATTTTCCTAAACGATTTGCTTCTGTTAGAATCATGGCTACTCTTGCATTTGAAATACCGAGTTCACGAAACAGTTCTTCATGTTGCTGTTTCAGTTCTTGCCGGTGTGTAAGCACTAACGCCTCACCGTTTGTTTTGCGAATCATTTCAGCAAACATATAAGATTTTCCAGCTCCGCATGGCGCTACGATCAAAGGTTTGTGGAAGCCTTGTTTGAAGGCCTCCACTGTTTTTTTATATAAATCGTACTGATATTCTCGCAGCATCATAAATTAAACGGCAAATCTGCTTCCGGTATTGAAGGTTCTGCAAAACTATTAATGTTTGCCGGAGCAGCATCGGCGTTTTTCCAAGGTGCCAGCTTGTCTTGTCTGTTTTTAGCAATACAGTAAGCGACTTTGGCGTTCATATTGCCGTTGTATTCTTCGTGCTTTACACGAACAGCGCCAACATGTCCTATCCACTGTTTGCCGGTGCCAAAAGCGGTATTTGCAATTCCAAAACTGTTGAAAAATTCACCGATACGCTGGTTAGTACGTTCTGTATTACTTGCATCCAGCACTATATAAAACCATAACTTCGAACTGTAGCCATTTACGGATAATGTGATTTCGTAGCCTTCGTTACCGGAATTAAATTTTTTCTCGATAACGTCCTCAATTCTTACTCTGTGATCTCCCACAGGGATGATTTGAAAATCCTGTTCTTTGTATTGTGTTGCGTCAAAATTCCAATTTGCCATTTTAAAATTTCTCCTTAGATTTTGTTGGTTTATTTAATGTTGCATTTACAAATGCCTGTGTTAATTTAAGTGCTTCTCTCTTTGAAAAGCCATCCAGTAATAGCCGTTTGTGAAATATTGAACACATATCGGCAAGCTGTTCAAATAATTCTTTCATCGCTATGCCTCCTCACTAAATTTAGGAATAGTGCTTGCCATATCTGCTGTATGCAACAGGAAAGCAAGCGGAAACTGCCTGAAAGCATCGGCTACGGCCCAATTACCATTTTCAACTCCCATATGACAGTTAATGGCCGCTATTTCTTCGTCTGTAAGTTTCATAAATTTTTGAATTATAAAAACACTTTTTGCCCCGTGGCTTCCGAAACAAGTATCTTCTTGGAATGTGTAAAACGGAACCTGAACCCACTGGCCGAACTCGTTCTTTTTGTTTCGTAGTTCGATTTTGTAGCAACCGATTTTACATAAATCGTGCAAGAGTGATACGATAGCTGCCGTTTCAGCGTAAATCTTCACTTCTGGATATGCCATTACCAAACGATACAATTCATCCCATACATGAACGCTGTGTTCACACAAACCACCTTCGTATGCTTCGTGATATTTTGTTGAAGCCGGTGCCGTAAAGAAATCCGAATTTTCAATCCACCTAAGAAGCTCGTCCGCTCCTGGTCTTTTTATGTGTTGTGAATACAACTCTATGAATTTTTTTCTGTATATTTCTTGGCTCATTTCTTCACCTCCGGTGCAACAAACGCGTTTTCTGGCATACACGATTTTCGCATAAACAACTGATCCTTTGCCATAACAGTAGGGCTACCTTCTGTAACATAGAACCACTGTTTAACCTTTTGGCTGTCAAGGGCAGATGTCACATAAGCCACGATGTTACATAATCCGCATACTTGCTGTTTGATTTTTGCCGGAAGCATAGGCGATACCCTGTTTGCAATTTCCCCTGTCGGCAACGTTACTGTTTCAACGTCCTCCCAACAACTGAATATAACGTTTGTATCGCAAAACGCCGCCTTGCGGACAAGAAACTTGACTTTGGTATATACCGCAAGGTAATATTGTCTTATGTCGCCGGAAAATCCGTTTTCACGGATTTCTACGATATAAGCGTCAATCAAATCAGTAAGACAATCTACAATAATGTTGTCGTACTTTTTACTTGCTGTCGCTTCCTCAAAAATATCCACAAACTCCTTAAATCCTTGCGCCTCCTTAACCACCAGATTAGGACGCTCGAAATTTTTCAGCACGATTGCTGAGTTATCACTACTGATAAGCAGTGATTTGCCAGGTAAGCGAGTTGCATTAACTGTTTTTCCGCTACCAGGCTGACCGTATAAACACATAACAGCCATTATAATTCTCCTCTCATACTTTTTATTTGTGCCGCACTCATACCAAACAAATCGGTATCAATCGGCTCTTTGATAATTTTTGTAGTGGTGCAATAATCACAGTTATAATCTTCGCACCTAACGGCTTCGACTTCGCCATTTTTAATTCTTTGAAAATATCGAATGTGGTTGCGGACTTTTTCAAGTGCTTCGTCCATATTCCACTGAGATATTTCTCCGACTTCTAAATGTGCTGGTGTTTCTTTTGTTGCTACATCAAATATAAACGGTAACTTTTTACCGATATTTTGACGGACGATTTCTTGATAACAAGCCGCCTGGATGTCGTAACCCCAGTATTTAATCATCGGCTCGAATAAGTTTGGCGAACGTAAACTTGCCATATACTTTAAATCGCATATATACTCGTCAGGATCGAAACTATCCATTTTTATTTTGAACGGAACGCCTTCGATTTCTCCGGTCATGATAACTTGGTGTTTTCCAGACAGATAGCGCATCATTAACGGTTGTGCTTTAACAAGTTCCACTGTTTCATCGGCTTTGACAAACTCTGCATACTTGCCACCACTTTTTTTAAAAATATCCTTTTCATTTTCAATAAGGAATTTCCTCTGGCTCTCCGGCGTTCCAGTCAGAGATTCATCGAAATAGCTTCCTAAAAGAAGCGCTTTGGAAAAATCTTCTTCATAAGTTCCATTAAGTTTTGCCATTGCCATTGCAGGGCACTTCATGAAATCTTTGAACTGCGATACCGACATGAACTCTCGGTTGGCTTTTGGACTATAATAATTAGAAGTCGTAAGTTTCACATTCTGCCTCCTTCCGGAGTGTTAGGTCTGTGACAATATTCACACACACCGCTTCACTCCTTTGTTTTGTTTATATTTGTACGCCTCTTTTACAAAGCGTTCGGCAGCCGCCTTCAAAACATCGTGATCTACATTTCCATGTATTCGGACTGTCGATTTCGTTTGTTTGTACTCTGCCATGTTGTTACTCCTCCCTATTAGCTTAAAGCTAATCACTTAACCAAAAAAAATAGCATCATATGATACTCCGTACACCTCACACAGCTTTTCGATTTTTTTCTGCGTAGGTTGTGTACGCCCTTTTTCCCAATTTTTAATTGTAGATGTACTCACACCAACTAAGTTTGCAGCTTTTTCTTGTGTATATTTTTTATTTCTACGTGCTGCTTCAAGTGTTACTTGATACATTTCCTCATCCTCCTTTTTTGTTAGCTTAAAGCTAATTTCTGTTTTTATTATACGCTCACAAATTCACAAAGTCAATACCTTTTAGCAAATTTTTTTATTTTTTTGTTTACTTTTTAGCTAATCGGGTGTATAATCTACCTATATTCAATGAAAGGTGGTGTTCCATTTGGGCGAATGGTCTAAAGAAGTTTTTGCTAAAAATCTTCAATTTTATATTGAAAACTCGCGAATTACGCAAAAAGACCTTGCAAAAATTATCGGTGTGTCCGCTCCTACTATGAATGATTGGGTAAAAGGTCATAAATTTCCTCGAATTGATAAGATAGAGAAATTGGCTGCTTATTTCGGCGTATTAAAATCTGATCTAATAGAGGATAAGCAAAAACAGCCCGTACAAGACGAGCTGTCAGAAGTTAAACGGGCTTTGGTTGATTTGGTAGAGGGGCTTTCGGAAAATGAAGCTGCTGTACTTCTCGCTTCATTGAAAAGTGGTCTTGGAAGATAGAACAAGTTTTTTCTAAATCTTCCGTGTTGAGTGATAGTATTAGTTGCTTTAATTCTTCTTTTGCTGTCATGTTTCAACATTCCTTTCAATAGAACATATGTTCTGATTTTTATATGACAATTATAGTAAATATGAATTGTCTGAACAATGGTAAAAATTACAATTTTCCATAGGCCTATTTTACAGCAAGTACAATTAAAGAAACAATGTGCAAATTTGCAAATTAAGCGTGCAAATTTGCAAATTAAGCGTGCAAATTATAAAAAATAAATGATACTTTTAGGAGATGAATATGCTAACAACTTACTTAAACACCCTTAAAAACAAAGGAAATTTCACTTATGAGACAATATCAAATTTGAGCGGTATATCCGATGCAACAATTAGAAATATTTTTTCAGGAAAGACTGAGGATCCTCGTTTTGAAACCGTTGCAGCCATCGTTATTGCAATGGGTGGCTCACTTGATGCAATATACACCGCAACAAAAAAAGAAGATGTTGAAGCAAATGCGGTTATAACACTAAAGGAAACTTATGCTCAGAGAATTGAAGAATTGAAAGAGCATTATGAGCATCGTCTTAATGAAAAAGATAAACATTATGAACGGTTATTGATTGAAGCAGAAAAACACATTGAAACAATTAAACTTGACAAACGCTGGTTTAGAATAGGCTTTGTTGTAAGCATTTTTATTTTTGCAATGTTATGCATTGCAGAACTGCTAAACCCTAACCTTGGTTGGTTTAGATATTAACTTCGAGGAAGTGAAACAAATGGATAAATACGCAATTTATTTAAGAAAAAGTCGCGCTGACGTAGAAGCCGAAAAATTAGGCGAAGGTGAAACATTAGCAAGACATAAAAAGATTTTGACAGAATTGGCCGCAAAAAAAGGCTTATATGTAGAAGAAATTTATCAAGAAATTGTTTCCGGAGAAACAATAGCGGCACGTCCGGAAATACAAAAGTTAATTAATGAATGTTATGCTGGAAAATACAGAGGAATTATTATAATTGACGTTGATCGTCTTAGTCGTGGTAATCAAGGCGATATGCAAACCATAATGGATTGCTTAAAATTTTCCAACAATCGAGACGGATTGTTAGTTGTTACGCCTACTAAAACTTATGATGTGGCCCACAATCCTGACGATGAAGAATACATGGAATTTGTATTATTCATGTCGCGTCGAGAATATAAAACAATTCAAAAGCGACTTGACAGAGGACGTAAACAAGCTGTTGTTGAAGGTAATTTTATGGGTGCATACCGTCCGTATGGTTATGACATCGTAAAAACAAAAACAGCAAGAACGCTGGCCCTTAATCCTGAGGAAGCGCCGATTGTGAAAAACATATTTGAATGGAAAGTATATAAAAATATGACACCGGGGGAAACTGCAAGAAAATTAACAACTTTGGGCGTACCTACTTACACAGGAGACGAAGAATGGTCTATTGCAACAATAAAGAGTATTTTGCAAAATCCTACCTACTGTGGTAAGGTACGCTGGAATGACAGAATGACAATAAAATCAATGGTAGATGGTAAAATTGTTTCAAGTCGCCCACGGTCAACGCATACACAGCATTACATGGAATACGAAGGTAAGCATCCGGCCATTGTATCGGAGGAAATATTCAAGGCAGCACAAAAAGGTTTTCACAGCGACAAAACAAAGAAGGGCGTGGAATTAAAAAATCCATTAGCCGGATTGCTCGTATGCCCCAAATGCAATCGCGCCTTAGTTTATAGCGCCGGAAAACTTGATCGTCCCAGAGTTCTGCATAAGCAATCCATGCTTTGTAAAGTGAAATCTGCCACTCTATCGGACGTTTTGGGCGCCTTTATTCATGGTCTAAAAATGTATTTAGAGGATTTTGAATTAAAAATAGACAACCAGCCGGATGTTAGCGAAAACGAAATCGCCGAACAAATCTCAACATTAGAAAAAGAAAAGAAAAAAATTGAAAAAACTCTTGATAAAATTTTCGATGAATACGAAGCGGGCGTCTACACGGCAAACGAGTTTGTCAAACGAAAAGCAAAACACAATGACAGACTGGCAAACATTGATAGAGAAATTATCGAACTACAAAACACTATTCCGGAAAAGGTAGAATACGAAGAAAAAATCACATATTTACACGATGCTATAGAAATGCTCGAAGATAATGAAATCCCGGCAAAACTCAAAAATGAATTTTTAAAACTGTTCATTCAAAAAATTGAGTTTAGCCGAGAAAATAACGATGAATTTATTTTAGATATCTATCTCAAGTGACACCGGACAATGGTCGCTGCCATAAACATCGGTCAAGATGTCAGCACTTTTAATAATGTCTTTTGCAAAATCTGAAATCAAAAAATAATCAATACGCCAACCAACATTTCGTTCTCTTGCCTTTTGACGATAGCTCCACCACGAATATTTTACTTCGTCTGGATGCAAATGTCTAAAGCTGTCTACGAAACCGGACGAAATTAAGTTAGCAAACTTGTCTCGCTCTTGCTGAGAAAAGCCTGGGTTATTGCGGTTAGCTTGCGGATTTGCTAAATCTATAGGATTTGCAGCCACATTCAAGTCGCCGCATACAATGACAGGCTTTGGTTTTGAGGTTTGTATAGATGATGGATGTGCAGTATTTAAAGCACATCTATCATCCATATAATTCCCTCCCTAAATTTTTGGTATATTATACCACAATAGTAATTAAATTACAATACCTAAAAAGAAATGGATGATAGATTATGACAAATCATATTAGAGTAACTTGGAAAGATCAAAACGGACGCCCTTGCCCGCCAATAACATACAGAAAAGTAACAATGACAAGATATAAAAGCGGTTGGATTTTAGATTTACCGAAAAACAATTATATATACGCCTCCCAGGATTGTGCAAAAAACGCCATCGACGAAATTTTAGGTGGCACAGCAAGACGACACGTAGAGAAAAGATTAAAAAAAGGCGTAAAAATAATCGGAGAGAGAATATGATATGCGCATATGTATTTGTTGCAAGAAAAAACCATATAACACTTATTTTAAACATATGCCATGTTGCTTAATTTGCTTCGGACGATTGATAAGAGCATCCAGGCATTATGCAAAAAAATCCGGGGTAGAGCGATAAGCCTACCCCGTTTTGTTATTGCATTGCACGATATAAAAGCACAATCATATCCTGACGACTTATATTGCTATGTAATTTATAATTTCCGTTTTCGTCGCCCTTCAATATGCCGTTGTCAATCGCCCATTTAACAGCTTCGGCTGCATAGCTTTCAGGTGTATTATCTACGGCATTATTTTCGGTTTTAAGCGTTTTTTCTATATACTTAATATCTAAGTTCTTTAATATACCTTTTGCGATTGCTACGCCCATTTTTGCCTGTTCTTCCGCTGTGTCTATAATGGCTATGTCATTCTTATTGTCAATAAACGCACACTCCACTATTACCGAAGGGCAATCTGTGTTACGAATGAAAGCATAGTAATCTCTGCCTGACGTGTTCGGTCTTGTCTTGATGCCTCGTGAATTTTGACCGATTTTAGTTATTTCTTCGAGAATATCATCTGCCAGTTCCTTGCCTACGCCAGCATAAATGGTGTGGTATACCTCTGCACCATCCCCGCCTCCCGCATTGCAATGTATTCCAGCAGCAAGCAGGGGCGAAAATTCATTGCATTCTTTAATTGCTTCGTTTATATCATCATTTTCATCTTTTGTACGGCTTAACAAAACACCAACACCGTGCCTTAATAAAACCTCGTTGCAGGAAAGCCCAATAGATAAATTCAAATCACTTTCATTAAAACCGTTCCCTACCGCTCCAACATCTTTGCCGCCGTGCCCAATTTCAAGAAAAACTTTCGGTTTCATTTTTTTACACCTCTTTATATGTTTTAATCGTTTTATTCGGTGACAATATCATCTTCCCAATCCACAAAAACTGTTTCTTTTGCTTTTTCATACATTTGTTTGTATAATGGCTGTTCCTTGTCAATTTCCGCACCGAACTTTACAACATCAATTGCACGTTTTTTCGAAACGCTTTCTCGATCCTGTTGTATTTCAAACACGGCATTTGCAACGCCGTTTATATCTGTTGTAATCTGTGTGATCTGTGCATAAGCTTCAGGAATGTTTATTCCCATTTCTTTAACCTCATAATTGGATTTTTTTAAGCCCATTGTTATTCCTCCAAGTCTTTAATTTCGTAATTACAAACAATCTTGTTGGCCCCTTCTTTGTATGTCGGCACAAGATACTGTTTTTCTAAATCGTATTCAGGCGGCTCTGTATCTTCAATAGGTTTATAGCCAGCCTTTTTCTTGTGTGCATCTGTCGGATTCGTAGTTATTAACCCGTCAATAATTACATAGTTTTTTGTCAACGGTTCAACCGTGTATTTGTCTACAAATTTATAAACCATTTTTTTCACTCCTTCGTTGTGCTGAAATATTCCGCACTACCGCTTAAAGGTTTAACGGCATTGTTTATCGACAATACTGTTTTGCCCTTGTAAGTCGGTATTTTTGGAACTGTTGCTTTTTCCGTTATAGGCTCGGCAAGGGGATATGCAAATGAAAGCGGTGTTCCTTTCGCTTTTTGTTCGTCAAGCCAAGCGCAAAAGCCGTCAATACCTGAATTAAATAATTCTTCGTTTAAAAAGAATATTCTATCATTATTTGCGCCGAACCAAACTTTATCTGCCAACGTTCTTGTACATTGCGCGTGACTGCAAAAACCTTTTTGCCTTGTCCCCTTTGACATTGCAATAATTGGTGGAAAACTAAAACCGCAATATCTTACGCCCGTAGAACTCGTCCATTCGTATGTTGAAATTTTCCCCCTCCAGGTCGCGTCAAGTTCTATATAGCCGAATTTTCTTGTTATATCCTTTTTCCCTGTGTTCAATACGTCGGTATACCTCAACGGCTCGGCGAGCAAAATTTCTGTTGATACTGTCGCGCCGCCGGTGCTTCCGTCTGTTGTAACAACTGTTATTTTGTATTCGTCTGCTGTCGTCTTATCGCCTACGCCTTGAATTTCAATAGGTGTTAAAAATGCGGGCGTTGTTGCTTGGCTGCAATTGCCTTCAATGGTTAAGTTGATAACGCTGTCGCTATCTACGCAATCAATAAGCGTTAAAGGGAAAGTCTTGCTTGCTTTCCTTATAAAGCCTTTTTCGGTTGTTGCAAAACGTCTTTTTATTACGCTAAACATATTTAAACCCCCACAACATTTGAAGTTGCAACAGCAAAACCGTTAACCTTGCCAACAAGTAAATTGCCGCTTCTGTAAAATAACACTTCGTAATGCATATTCGGCGACGGTGCAAAAACTGAAACACCATTGTCAAGTGTGCAGTCTGTGCCTTGCCAATTAATAATACAACCTGCATACGCTGAATATGTTACCGTTGGGGCTGTGTCGCCTGTATCAAATACAATTTCCATATTCAAATCATCAGTAAACAAATTCACGCCCAACGGTTCAATTGTTAAACTGCTTATAACGCCGTATGTACTTACTGTGTTCATGTTCGGCGGTATAAGTGATATTGTTGGGCTTGCAGTGTCGTATGTGTTATGCACACGTCCAAAAGCAAGTGGAGCCTCATAACCACCGTTTGCAAATACTGCTTTCGGCATTGTTTGAAATAAAACTTTGTTTTCTGCTGTAACATTTATGTTTTTAGCTGTAACATTCAAAGCCTCTGATAATGCAACACTCGCATTTTTGGTGTTTATTCGGCATTCTTCTTTCGGCATTATCTGTACACATAAAGGGTTCAAATATACATAGTTTCCTAAAAGGCTTAAATTTTCTTTGGGAATAATACTCAAATTGCCTTTAGATGTCATTTGAGCATTTGTACTTAACAGCTCAATGTCTGTATATGAGTTAAACATCATCCCTGAATTGGTAACATCATTATTTGTTCCGATCCTGAAAAGAACAGCTTTTTTGTTGTTGTAGTTATCAGCTTCATTTACGTATAACCATTGTTGTCTAAAGTATGGGGATGTTGTTCCAACTATAGAATATACTCTATATTCAAACACATAGTATGTTTTGTTGCCCAGCAAAAAGCCGTAATTAGCAGATTCGTCTAACAAGACGGGATGCTTTGATGTAAAACTCATCCACCCATCCACAGCATTTTTATAAACATTGTCTAATTGACTTTGGTTTATTATTTCTCCTAAATCTAATATTGCATAACCATCTTTACCACTTGTGTTATCATTCCCGCCGGCACAAAACTGATTACACACTGAAAATGGTGGTGTTAATGCCATAGCTTACCCCTCCTTTTTGTTAAGTTGATAGCCAAAGAAAAAGCTAACAACCATCATAAAGATTTTTTCATAATTTTCCGGTACAATGTCGCCCCTTAAAGCAAGCACGCAAAATACTGTCGTGAGAGATAACGACATTATGTTTTTTACATTAATCAGTTTCGCAAATCGTTCTTTCATTATGTAACCCTCCCTATTTTTTATAGTGTTCTGCTTCGTCTACTGTGTCGGTTATGTTAAACTCTTTTTTTAAAAATTGTTTAACTTCACCATTTCCATCGTTTTCCAAATACTTATGTCCCGCTACTATCCTTTCACCTATAGGCATTTCGCTTGACATTATAGTCAACCTTAAAAGTGACATGTAATTCTCGTTGCTGTGTTTTTTCAAGTCTTGTAAATCCTTCGTTACGCCGTTGATAGCTTTAAAAAATTTATTAGCCGCAGCATAAATCACACCCATGGCAGAGAGAGCGGCGGCGAGCCTAATTATGCCATCCGCATATTCCATTTCAAGTCACCTCCTGATAAACTTTCCAACCGTCGGGATATGCCTCCGGAGAATAAACATTACCATTTATTAACGACACGTAAAGAGTACCGTTATAATCCACGATATCGCCCGTATTATATGCGTCGTGCGCTCCGGATGGTTGGCTCCATACTGGATAGCCTTCTTTGGTAAGAATGATTGGCTCGTAAAGTGATGGAGTATCAGAAGGCAACCAATCAGTTTGTGAAGTGTGGTTCTGAACCACTCTATAAAGAACATCGTTGTAATTTCTAATTTGACCGACTTTATAAGCTATGCCTGAACCCCAGTGTTCAAACAAATTTTTATGAGCCGAAGCAGTATCAGCATCAATGTTTCCTGTTTCCGCTAAAGCCACAAAAGAAATTGCTTGTACCTTTCTGTTTTTTTTGATTTGTTCAAGTATTCTTTCTTCCATAGTTTTCATTACATTCGCCTCCTTACACACTATATGATTGCTTCATCTTATACACGTTAAAACTACAATCAACAGTTGCAACACCTACCTGCGTAAACATAGACAGTTTCATAGTATATGTACCCGGACTTGTGATACCATATGCAGACCAATTTGCAAGAGCATTATAATTACCGTCAGAATCAAAATCAGAATCATGCATAACAACTTCAACGTCGTTGAGGTGCATCCTGATTTCATATGTTCTTATCCCGTCGATAGAATACGAGTATCTAAAAGGATATAACAAATCTTCTGCTGTGATAACTATATCTTTAGTTATAACAACACTTTCTCCGGCCATACTTGACGGAACATCGCCTTCTAAAGTATATTCTTCAAAAAACTTACTCCTTGCGTATTCATTTGCCAATATTAATTCACTTAAATTATCACTTCTGATTATTTCATTATAAATATCAGTGTTCATATCATTTATTGTCCACATTTTTTGCAAATTGGTATATGAGCTATCATCGCCTTTATACCAACCATACATGGCTAATTGTTTACCAATATTTTTTATAAAATTTTCGTTGTTTTTACCAAAAGCAGCGGCTACCATATCTGCATTGATATTTCCAACAAAAGCAAAATAAGAACTCATTTGACAAACATCATCAAAGTGCACGCCGCTATCTCGTGGGGTTTTACAATCGTCACAATATACTGCAACATTTCCTTTGCCTCTACCAAAAGGAGCACAAGGCACAAATCGTCCCGCGTGGTATTCATAACCCACAGTGCCGATATCGGACGGGCAGTTACTACATTCTGCAACTGTGGCGTTTTGATATACAATACCCGTTTCGGTGTTTATAACTGTACCACCCATTGCAATAAAATTTTCACCGTAATTTATTACTCTGTTATTGCTTAATACTAACTGCATATTTTACATCTCCTTTGTATCAAAAGCAGTCCCGTTATATGTTAATTCGTAACGCTTGCCGGCCTGCAAAACAGTGTTCACTTTTATACCGTTTAATGTGTTTTCCGTAACACCCACTCCACTTGCTGTTTCAGGAATTTCAATGGTTGCTCTCTGCCCCTTAGTCCAAATTTCAGGAAATTTCTCAACCATAAACGTGTTTACATAGCTTTTCACGGAATATTCGGCAACGGCAAAAGTATAAACGTTCAAATTCTGTGTTGCAGCTACCGACAATTTGTAATACATATATTCGCCAGGTGATGTCAAAGTCAATTCTTTATCATCGTAAGATTGAAATTTAACTGACAACAATTTCGTCCATGTATCGTTATCATTACTGCCGGATATAGTGTAAGTAGCCGAAGCGCCGTTTGACAAACCCACATTCACAATCAATTTCGCTATAATAATAGGATCGGGAAATTTTACTATAATGTACGGATTTGCTATGTTTTCAGAAATCCAATACGTAGAACTGTTGCCGTCCACTATGTTTGTTGATAAATCATTAGAATATGGATTAGGCGTAATAAGTTCATATCCTCCTTTTTTTGCACCATATTCTGTTGCGTTTGTCCACCCGCTCTGCGGGATTGGATTTACTTTTATTCCACTCAAAGCGCCTGTTTGTGTTCGTTCTACCGTCGGCTCATAATACCGCCCTGTCAATCTGCTGTAAATAATACTATCAAGCGTAGCCTTATTTATCGGCGTTCCTACAACAGAGGGATTATCTGCACGAGACATATCGAAAGTGTTTTCCATGCCATCAACAGGAAGCAATGTTATTCGCCCTGGATTCAAAGGAACCCTATCCACAATCTCTTTTTCTATCATTCTCAAACCTCCCCGCTATATAAATCATTTGAATAAAAATATGCACTCACCATTCGCGAAATCAAATCGTCTACGTCTATAAGAATTTGTTCCATGTCGTTAGCCATCTGGTAGGTAAGACGTTTTTCAGTAGTAGGTGATTCAGGCGTTGTAGAAAATATCGTTAGTGCTGCTCGTATATCTGCTATATTTTTCATGTGACGCTTTATATCGTCAAGTGTAGGCTTGTCGTTACCGGTCCAATCTTTTTTCACGATAGGCAGTACAACATATCCTGCTTCTGTTAGTCTATTTGACACATACTCTACGGCACTTTCCACGCGGTTCATGTCGTTGAAGTTATATGCGCCTTTAAGTGTTGTTTTCCATTCGGATTTTTCTTCATCAGTCATACCGCGAAAACCTTTAGATTGCAATTCGGCGTAACGGTCAACATCTGCTTGTGTTCTGTCTGTAATTAAATTAAATTCATCCAATGGCATGTTCATCACCTCACAATTCTGCCGGTGTACACTCCCTTAAATGCGCCGCCAGTAGTAGTGTACTTAATTTCGGTTATAGCTACTTCGTTGTCTGCATATTTGTTTTCCGCAGTAACAACATCCAATGCGCTGAGACGCGGATCGGCTCTGAATTCACCAGAAATAGTCTGACGCCCTTTAAGTACATCTGCCGTTCTTGAAGCAACCTTTTTAGCGTCGGCTGCTGTTTTTATAAATTCGTTTGCTACTGTTTGCACTTCACCTGAGGATGCAACAATAAGCGTTTCTTTTTGATTTTCTCCGAATGTTACTTCAACAGCCTTCAACGGTTTGGAAAACGAAATTTCAGGATGCGCATACGAACGAAAACGATTTATTACGTAATCTGTTGCCGTGTTGTTATGCGGTTCCATGCGGACTTTTCCAATCCTATCTTGATGCAATACACAACAGCCCATGTGCGCTATCATCTGTAAAACATCTGCAATCGTATATTCCGTGGTTTCTGCCGAAAAATCCGTTGTCTGTCTTTTTAGACTTTCATCTACATAAAATCTTACAGAACCATCCGGCAACACCGGAAGTTCCATCTGTTCTAATGCGGCCGTAGCAATATCAAACAGCGTACCATTTCTAATACCTACATAAATGTCGTTCGCAAATGTAAGCGAATCTCTCGCGGTGAATGTTGCTTCTATACCATTTGCCGGTGTGTCCCATTCACTAAGCCAGAGTATTCCACCATCAATCCACTCTGTTGTTTCGCCTACCCTCATTCCGTATTTTATAGCAACCTCTTGACGTTCTATTAAATACTGTTCAAAACCGCTCGGATTGCTTGGATTCCAACGTCCTGTGCTGTTGTCTAAGCTGAATTTTATCTCGCTCTTAGGCAGTGTTGCACTAAGTAAATCGGCGCTTTCTGTATGTTCATAACTCATAAGCTCGGATTTCGTGTAAAATTCACGAATACCTAAAAATACTTCTGTAACGCGGCAACGGCGATTCGGTAAATTCCACTCATAAACTTCAATCACAATTTTATTGTAGCCTTGCAGTGCCGTAAAAATTTGTGAAACAGTGTTTGTGTTGTCTGTTATTTTCTTTTGAAAAACAACTGTTGAGCCGTTATATGCTGTGACCTTAAACGATGTGGCGTATTCATCAAAAGCAGTTCCCCATGTGATTGTAATACCGGGAATAAGTGTTGTACGCACCGCAGAAAACAGAATTGTTATTGTCGGTACTAAACCAAAAATACCATCGACACCGGATAACACCGATGTTGTATAACCTGGATCAACCGGTGTTTCGTCAAAGTAATTAAATGTGCCATCCAAGCCCCAAATATTATGTTCCAGTGTTGCGTATTTCTCCGGCTCTTTATCAAGAGCATTTGTTATTTTTTCTGCCTCGGAAAATGTTTCCTCGTTTGTAGCCGCTGTTGCAGCTTCCAGTGCCAAACCCGGCTCGGTTACACCAAACGTTAGCTTTATAAATGTTTCCGGAAGAAGTAATTCGTCGTGCGCGGTTTTCCAACCTTGTGTTACTGTAATCATGGGTTACACCTCCACGAGCGAAAAACCGCAGTCAACCCATCCCATTACTTCTCCTGTTTCCGGATTTCTACGCCACATCCCGCCTTTACGATCTCCTACGTACATCTGCTTTGTTTTATAGCCTGCTGTTGTTTGGTCGAAAAATCTAACAGATACATAAAAATTTGTGTCAAACGGTCCTATAATGTCAGCCCACTGGCGAGCTGTTAAATAACGCCATTTTACTTCAACCTTACTTACGCCATGTCTTACTACAGAGCCGATAACTTTGCCCTCAACATTACGGCCGCTATCTACGAGAGTGCTTGTGCTTGCACTGTATTCTGACGGTTCGGGGCACTCCATGCCATCAATTGTCAATAAAGCCGGAATAGCCATTTATATCGCCTCCTAAAAAAACTGGCGCTCTCGGCGCTCTAATATCCATATCCTAATTGATTACCCATAAGCGTTCTACCACGCTCAGCCTTTGTTTTTTCAACGCTCGCATATATTTGTTTTCCGTCAAGGTAAACATTAACATTCTGCTCTCCGGAATTGTTGTTATTGCCCATAGCAGCCAACACCGCACTGTAAACACCTTGCGATACAGCAGCTACAATCTGGTCGTTATTAGCAACAGTCGTTCTGCCATTGATGTTACCAACAAGCTCCGGCCCAGCCTCACGTGCTATGAACATTTGACCTTCGTTTACAAATCCTCCGGTTGCTAACGTCGGTATCGTCGAAATTGTAAACAATTGAATTGAACCACCCGGAACAATTTCTTTTCCAGCTATTTCAAAAGCATCCCACTCAAAATACATTTTTTTGTTAAGCCATCCAATGAACGTGTTAAGATAACTAATGCCGGTATTCACCATGCCTTTAATTGTGGTTGTAAAGCCTTCTTTTAGGCCGCTGAGTTTTTCTTCCCAATATTCCTTAGTGAACTTCGGGGCAACGGATTTATTGTACCAAGTTTTGATCTCGTTCCACTTGTCGCTTGCACTTTTCCTAATATCTTCCCAAGTGTCGCTCCAAGCCTTTCCCAAATCTTCACACCACACATTCCAACGACTTAAACGGTCTCCTGTTTCTTCGTCTATGAATTTAGCATACTCTCCCATTTTTGAACGTGCCGTTTTAACGATTTCGCTGTATTGATCGTTTGCAGATTTTGTTGTATCTGTTTTAGCTTTTTCGGCAGCTTTAATAATTTCGTCATATTGTTCTTTATTAATGGTCCCCGTATCTAACATTCTTTGTGCTTCAAGCAGAATATCTTTATATTGTTCTTCAGCAGCTTTAATGGTTTCGTCCCTTGCCTCTCGCGCGCTGGCAATAACCTCCGTCGCCTGTTCCGCAGAGAGTTTGGTTGCGTTATCTTTCATACGTTGAAGTATCAGATTGCTCTCTGTTTCGCTCTCTGACAGATACTTAACGCCGGTTTCTGTCATTTCTTTTCTGATACGATTTATTTCTTTCGCTTCTTCATCTGTCAACGCTCTGTTTTCACTTGATGCAGTAGCCATAATCTCGTTAATTTTGGTTTCGCCTTCTAAAACAGAATTTTTCATAGTATCATAAGAAGTGTTCACGCTATTTACCAATTCGGCATAACGTTCCTCACCAAAAGCTGCTGCTAATGGTTCTAACGTAGCAAGTGCTTCGTTACGGTCGTTGTCAAGCTCTGTTGTAATAGTGTTGACAATATTGGATAACTGTGCTTTTACATCTTCCATGTCAGCAATAGTTATTTTTGCGTTACCCCAATCCAACTCGCTTATCGTCCGGTCAAGCTCGCCCATAGATGCGAGGAAAGGTTCAACTTTTTCTTTCGTAACATCACTGATACCTTTTCCAAAAAGATTGACTTGCGGGATTACATCGTCACCGAAAGCCCAACCAATGCCTTTGATTGCCAAAATTACGCCTTCGATAGCAAGCCCCCATGGGCCAAACAGAACGAGACCGCCAATGGCAATGGCAATATCACTGAGGCCAATAAAACCGCCAGTGAGTTCTTGTAGCTTTTGGTTGATGCCGCCGATGCTTAAATCAACATTAGGAAATAGATTAGCTATTTTTGTTCCGAGCCATTCAAAACCACTGCCTATCCAAGAGAGAAAATCACCTATCGCCTCTAATCCCGAACGGAATAATTCGCTGTTTTTGAACACATCATAAAGGCCAACAGCAAGTAAACCTATTCCGGCTGCGAAGGCTGCAATCGCTCCCACGGAAGCTGCGAGGCCACCGCCTCCCGCTCCCATAATCGCTGCTCCAAGGCCTTTACTAAAAATACCACCGCTTAATGTTTTGCCGAGTTTAAAAATCGGATCAAGCATAAATGTTATTGCGCTTTTTGCGGCAGCGCTCCCTTTCGCCGCTCCAAACAACGCTTTTGTGAAGTCAGTTAGCCATACAACAGGTTTTAACTTAAAGAAAGCAGAAACGCCTTTTCCAATCTTCCAGGCAGCAAAGCCGGCAGCGACCAAGCCAACCCACTTTAAAATTTCCTTTACTTTTCCTTCGAGTTCTTCTGCTTGACTTTTCACCTTTGCAAATACGGAATCATCCCACAGCGTATCTAAGTCCAAACCAAGACTGCCACCGGTTCCTACTCCCCCGGCACCAGCAGCACCCCCAGAACCGCTTGCGTCCTTATCGTCAGGAGGGTTAATTATATTCAATTCATCAAAACCCATTGTATAATCTTTGAGTTTTTTTGCTTCTTTTCCAGCGTCTTTCAAAGCTCCCGTTGCATCGCCGGCACCGTCAGCAACTCCTTTAATGCCTCCGGCGGCGCTGTTTATAGAATCGCCCCAATTGATTTTCTGCATCTCTATTCCAAAAAACGCAGCTATAGCACGAGCAGCATCGGTCAAAACATTTACAAAAGCAGTTACCCATGGGATAACTTTCAACAAAATAGGAATCAATAATGAACCAAACGCTTGTGCTAACGTTTTTGTCTGCATTGCCAAGTTACGCATAACACCTTCTGCTGTGTTCATTTCGGCGGCGTATGTACCTACAATACCCTGGTTCATTGCCGCGTTTACCATTGTCGCATAACGAACTTCTGATTTTTGTGCTTCGGACAAATTCGCCATTTTTACACTTGCCATACCAAGAGAATCTAAATACTCTTGCATGGATGCCTCAGTTAAAGCGATACCAGCATTACGAATAGGCTCAATTTCGCCCGTGATGGCAGAACGAACAGCCTCAGATGCATCTTCAAGCGATTGATATCTGTCGTTATATGCAGCCCAAATATCGTATGATAACTCTGCCAAACCAACAGAAATTGTTGTAACTTGTTCTTGGGCCATGCCAAAACCACTAAGCAAAGAACCATACATTGAGCTATACTGCATAAACTGCTGCTGGTTGATACCCAATCTCTCGCTTATTTTTTCAGAATATGCAAGAACCTCTTCCGCATCTTCTCCAAAGGCTCTGCCAAAACGGAACTGAATACCATCCCACTGCATCGCATCGTTAAGAACATTGCCAATACCATCTGCCACAAAATGTATAGCTTGTGCATATTCTTGCAAGTTTTGGATCGTAGCCATTAAGTTTACACTTTTAGTATTAAGCGACTTGTCGTGCTTTTTATTAGCCTCGGTTGCTTTTCTTGTTGCTTGCTCCATTCTATTTGTCGCTGTAACAGTTTTGCTAACTTGGCTGGGAAGTTTAGAAAAACCGTTGCCGACTTTTTCTATCTGTATTGCAAGAGGCCCTAATTTTGTAGCCAACTTTTCTATTTTATCGCCGAACTCGTCTATCACTTGCGCGTTTAACGAGCTTGTAATTTCCGGGATTTTTTTAAGTGCATTTAAGCTACTTGTCAAGCCTTTGGGATTTGCTATACCAGACAAACTTGACATCCCACTTTCCAACGCCTGCATCTGTGCGGAAAATCCGCTCAAATCCAATGTTTTTAATTCTCCCGCTAACGCCGGCAATTTTCTCAAAGTGTTAATTGCTTTAGAAAAGCCGGATGAATCGCCGGTAAACTGGCTCACCCTTTTGAATGCATTTCCAAATCTGTCTAAAGCCTGTATACCCTGGTTAGTATTTTTTAAGCCTTTAAGGGATTCACTCAGTTTGTTCAGATTGTTTGCTACCGTAGAAATTTTCCCGTTTTGTTTGAGCTTTGCCAACGAATCTGCTAATTTTTCAATATTAGCTGCCGCAGTCCCCGCAGAGCTTCTTATTTGAATATCTAATGAATCTATGGTAGTAGACACTGTTTTCCACCTCCCTTAATTTCGATATATCACCCCATTCTCGCCGATTATGCCTCCGAATGTAGCTGTAATAGTGTAAACCTCGGAATTATAAATGGTCGGCGTAGAAGTGTAAGATTTTGCAAATAATCCCAATTCCATCATTTTTTCTTCAACAGTTTTGTATATCTTTCGCGCTTCTGCTCGCTTGCCTTTTTCGGCATTGCTGAACACCTGAACGCGATACACAACATCTGCATATTTATTCACCTTCGCGCTATCTAAGTGAATAGGAATATTGGAAATCTCGTCAATAGTCACCGCAGGAAACTTTGCAGGAGTTTTCACATATTCACCTATCACTTGAATACCTTTGTATAAAGAACGAAGGTGTTTTGCTACAGTGTTGAATATTTCATTTGAGAAATCAATCACTTGCTAAACACCTCCTTTGCTATCATAGTCACTTGTTCTGTTATTGCTTGCACGGCATCGTACATAGCCTGTGCTGGGGGATTTCCGTATGTATGTTCCCCACCAGGGATATACCAACCTTTTGGATTATCCCAATTTCCTTTTCCGTCCGGATATGTACCTGGACCAACACTAAATTCTCCGGCTTGTGGATGTCCGTAACCATACTTTGCACCGGAACCAAATTCAATAAATGCCACACTTTCACCTTCGGCATAAATCGTTGCAACGCTACCATTATCATCCACACGAACAGTAACATCGTTCGTGCCGGTGTAAATTGCTGTGCTAAATCTTATGGAAGCTACTGTAGCTCCCAACGCAGCTAAACGCTGCCTTAATTCTTTTTCTTTTTCTTCAACCCACGCTTTGTACTTGCGTACTTCCTTTATTGCAGCATCAATACTTTTATCAGTTAAATCAATGGTAATTCTTTTAGCCACGCGGCGACACCTCCCGCAATGCTACCAAAAATCCATTTTTGCTATCTGCTATTTTTGCTACTGTGTAATTATTTTCGTCAGGTGGCTCTACACCAAACCATATTTTATCTCCCTCGCTAAAGGGGCATTTTGTCATGCTTATTGTACGGCTATATTCTGTGTGAGCACCAAACACTTCTACCACTTCTTCGCCAACATTGGCACTTATATTTGCTTTCAGCAAAACCGGATCACCCCAGATTGTCTGCGTTTCCAATGTGTCGTTGCCGTATTCGTCGTAAATAGGTTCTGTACCTACTACCGTGGCATAGTAAAACGGCCTTTGGTTTCTAACCAGACTGCGCATCATTCCACCCCGCTTACGTCAAAGGTATTTTCTTCACCATCAACTGGTGTTAAAATCACCTGGGTTTTAGACGATAAACCATCAGTAATCACGCTTCCGCAATTCGGCACTATCTTCTTTAACAATGCACTTACCTCAGGCCAACTACGGCTTATGCCGTTTTCACTATGGCTTGTCTGTCCCTCCGCTCCGCGCTGCGTATACAATTCAACCGCAAGCTGAATCTGTATTTCCTCATAGCGGAGCGGGACAGTTTTAGTATCATCATAGCCGAAGGGGTACATGCGATTTAAGATAAGCGACGCAGCACGCGACAGCAATCGGTTCAAAGTAGCTTCATCCTCTGTGTCCGGTGCAATATCCAGCGCAAGTGCTTCTCTTTTTTCGATATCAGTCATGTTGCTCCCCTCCTATATTTTTGTTTATAGACAATGCTTTTGTCATAAACGTAGCCTTAATTTTCTCAACTTTTGCTTTTTGTTCTCGTTCCTTGCGTCCCTCAATCTCGTTTCGAGTTATAGGACGCGGTTCTGCGGGATATTTGATTTTATTACCCTTAGAGAACATGTTCCCCACCGTAGAAGCTAAAGCATCGGCAGTGTACATGCCATTGAGCCAAAGTTCCTCATTCATCCTACGACGGCGAATTTCATCGGCTTTTCGATATACGCTCGCAAGCATGGGTTCTTCCTCCCAAAATTCTTTATAAGTCATACCGATTGCCAAATAATAAGGAAATACTTCCTTAAAAATTTCTGTGTAAGTTTTGGGCGATTCTTCGTTTACTTCACTACCGCCCAGACTGCGTTTCCCTCAACTTCCTTTTCGTCAGTTAATGTGGAAAGCGTTTCTGCATACATTTCCATGAGAGCATTTAGCAAGCCTGTCTTATCCGGACATTCATCATATATTTCATCGATCAATGTTCTCTTGATGCCTCTGTGATTTTTGGCAAATGCACCAGAGAAAAGCATAGGTATCATTGTTACAGGCTTTGTTGAAATCTGTTCTAAAACAAATCCCTGACTTTCCATCATGCGGACGCTCTGTCGGTTATACTCCAATGTGTAGTCCTTTTCATTATAATTCAGTGAAATTTTACTCATTTTGGCGTTCTCCTCATTTATATATTTTTTTATTTGCGGGCGAGGATTTACCCCGCCCATTTCATTTTTGTGTTTACGCTGCTGCAAATTCTACTGCTGTAGATGCTGCAATGTTAATGGTAAATTCGATAACTTCATCCACACCCTTACCAGGTACACCGCATGTGTGCTGGCCCTGCCATGTGAACTTGGAACCATCGGAAAACTCTAAGCTGTAATACAAAGCTGTGTTAGCTTTTTCGTTTACTGCTGTGAAATCAGACTTGGTATAGTTACATGTAAAGGTAAGCATATCCGAAGAACGAATACCGGGGATGTTTGTTACTGCCTCGTCGGACAATGTGGTTGTTTCGAGCATATTAGGTTCGCCAATAAGGTCCGGAAAATCCTTGATGTCAACAACCTTTTCCAAGGCTTCTGCGCTTTCGCCCATTTTAAGTGTTACACCTAATGTACTTATAGCCATAATTAATACCTCCCCTTAAATTAAGCACCAAGAGTAATCTTGATAGCTTTTGTTGCATCTGTAAGTGCAGCAAGATAATACTTACGGCTCCAAATGGTATTCTGACGAATATCTTCTTCACGAGCCTGTTCAACTTCTGTGCCGCGCTTGTTAAACAATGTTACCGCTTCACGAGTACCACCAACAATAGTGTTCTCAACAGCATCTTTCTTGGTGTACAAATTCCAGCCAGCTATAGTGCCAACGTAGCCGTTTTTAGCAAACGCTTCAACGTATTTAAGTTCATCTTTCAGCGCCTTACGAATTTTAGCCATGTCTTTAGGATTTACGAAAGCAAACAATTCAAGGCCTTCGAGGTTTTCTACGTTAAGCAATGCAGCCGCATCAGCAAAGCAACCAAAGTCAGGAGTAGAAGCTGTGTGTTCAAGTGTTGCTTTGTTAAATTCTGCGAAAACATCAGCATTCACAGTGTTGAACATATCTACTGACATGTGTCTAACACCAGTAGTTACAACCATAGGATCGGTCATTTCCTGTTCGTCGTAATATTTAAAGCGGTTCTGTGCCAGGAGAATTCTATATTCTTCCGGTGTATAATCTACTTCAATATCCTTAGAGTTGCCGACACCCATAGCAAGCTTTTCGGTGCCGTTTGTTGCACGATAAACGTTGATTTTCTTAACCATACCAGCTTCGCCAGTTAAACTGTTGTCAACTGTGCAGAACTGAGCAAGGTCAAGCATTGAATTGTACTGGTCCTCGATTTCGTTAGCGAGAACGAAATTGTCATAAATTTTATGAGCCATTTATTATTCCTCCTTGTTTGAATAAATTTCTCTATACGCTTCGGGGTTTTCCGTAGCAAATTTCTGTTTTTCAGCCAAGGACATTTTTGCAAAATCCTCCTTGGTTGTTTTTTTATCCCCATCACCAGCAGGAGGTGTCGGGGTTTTTTTAAGCAACTCAGATTTGAGTTCTTTTTCGCGGTCGGTCAAAAACTTAACATGGTTTTTAAATACCGTGTCCATGTCACCTTCGGCAGAAGCTTTAGCCGTAGCGGTAGCAAGTTCCTCGGAATAACCAATACCCATCCAGCGTTTCGTTAAATCCGTTATAGCTTTTTCCTGGCGTAAGGTTTCAAGTTCTGCTTTCACTGCGTCCATTTCTTCCTTCTGCTGAGCGGCAATCTGCTCGTCCTGTGACATTTTCTCACGAAGCTGCTTTTTGTAATTCGCCGCTTCCGAATTTGCCTTGTCAAGCAAATCTTTTAATCTCGCGCTGTTATCTTCTGGTTCAGGAATATCCATAGCCTCCAACGCTGCAAGTTTTTCCTCCGCGGTCATGTTCTCATAACCTTCGATTTTCGTTACATCAATTTTCATAACAAATTCTCCTTTGCGTTTTGTCGAGTTCTCTCTCGTTTTCCGTTTTTACGTCTTTTTTCTTGACGTTTGCGATTTCAGTTTTCTCTAACCATTAAAAAAAACGCCAACCGCCGAGTATTCCTCGGTAGCTGGCGTTCAAGACGCTCTAATTTCTATTATTTTTTTCTTTGTGTCAAAATACACTTTAACATCTTTTCTGCAACGCGGACATCGAACTTCGCCTTCACCATTAAAATATCCAAGCAAACGTCCGCAAACAGGGCATCTTATCGGTGTCATAGAATCACACCTCTGTTTTAGCTTTCTTCTTCGACTTTTCCGCTGGATGCGGTGTCTGTTCTATCTTCCGGGGTTCCGTTGTCTTTGGGACCGGTGCTTTCCTTGTCGTCACTTTGTATTTCACTTTCAAACGCCTCCTTCGCTTTCGCTTGGTTTTCTTCCCACCACTGCTTACTCTGTAAATATGCTCCCTCAGGATCAAGGAACATACCGCTATGTAAAAATGCTAACTCCGGATGAATTCGTGGATTATTCAACATTGTAGTGAGCACCTGGCTCTTGGTCTGTAAATTATCGTAATTTCTTCTCGAAAATTTTATGTCAATATCGCGTACATTCAGGTCGATGCCAACCATATCCTTCAAAATCCTTAAAACAAGTCTCAAAAATTCTTTTTCGCTTCTCTTAAACTCATTTTCAATGGATTTCATCTGCGCTTCGGCTGATTCCCAACCATCACGCATTATAACAGCACTTCCGGTATCGCTGGTGCTGCTGCCGCCATTTCTATTCGGCAAACCGGTTATTGTAAGCACTGTTTCATACAGATTATTCACAAGAACCTGAATATCGTTCTGTTTCAAAGAATCAGATAAATATTTAGCGTCAACACCTTCCGGCAAACACAACATTTTATATTCGTCAAGTTTCTTTGCTGTATCGTCGTCTATGGTGCCGCCTAACAACGCTAAGAAACTATTAACAAACTGAACTACATCATCAAGACGATTCGATTCAGCTTCGTTTATCGCATCAAGAAGCGGTAATACAATTTCGAACGCCCCCAGCATAGCTGAGCCAGTTTTATATTCGAATATCGGAACACATCCTAATACGTGAGGTTCGTTTTTCGTAATCACGCCATTTTCAATTTCAAAGTAGAATTCCGGTGTGTATATGCTATATACAGGCAATTTATTTTCTTTCAAAATAAATTTAACTGCCATTACAACCTTTTCGCCTAATCCATTATATCGAACTACAAAACCGTATCGCGGATCAAGCGTGTAAATTTTGAACGGTTCGTTAGCATCGGGGCCAGGTAAAGCCATACGAAGGCCTACCCCACATGTATAAAACCACTCCGCAAGCTCGCTGTCCTTGGCTTGCTTGTCCTCTTGAAACATGTACTCATTTAATGCATTTATTCCATCGGTCAGGCTTTCCTTTTGTCCTCTGCGAATATATTGTATGGGTTCGCCGAAACCGTAGCCACGTTTGAATGTTACAACTTCATTTGCTCGGTTGACATTTATCTTGTGGTTAATTTCTTCGCGAATTTCTTTCTGCTTGCCCAAAATAGGCGTTTTGCCGCAATAATAATCCCAGAGATATTGTATTTCTCTCTGATTTTTATTATGCGTAAGCAACGCCTTATTGAGCACTTCAACCACGTTTTCGGCGGTAATTCGCTCTATATCCGTATATATTTTTTCTCTACCAAACATCTGCAAATTTTTCACCGCCAATAGGTGGGCAGACTATCCCACGTTTTATTTTTACACTTTTACTATACCACAATATATTGTGTTTGTCAATACCCAAAATACAATATATTGTGTTTTTTAAAAAATTCTTTTCGCAACTGTTACACTTTTTACACCGGTTGACAAAAATTCCACAAGCTGCCCCAAACTATCTGGCGCGTCGTCGTGAACATTTTTCGTCGTAAAACTAAACCCTGTAAGTTCGTTCATAAAACGTCTGTATTCATCGGTTCTATGTGCATCATCAAGAAAATAAAATTCTCTGATATTCGGCGCGTGCTGTTCAATTCTCGACAGTTTACTCATATTCGTAGGCGCTTTTTTCTTAGAAATATTTATACTGTACCCCTGCTCCTTCAATTCTGCGCTTATATCATCTGCGTAAAAATCGCCGCCGTTATTTGCTTCAAATCTACCCATCTTACATTTATGATGCAGAATTTTACCAACAACGCGAGGCTCTGTTACGAATTTATCCCCTTTATCAAACACAACATCGTGAATATACACAGCTTCACCATATATATACGCTACCGGCATACTCAAACTATCGCCACCGCCAAATGCAACGTCGCATGCAAACACGATATTATCCGGTTCGCCTGGAGGTAACACACCATTATAATAATTCAAACTATCCGAAGAAAACGCCAGACCTTCCTTTTCAATTCCATGCTGCATGAACAAGCACTCAAAATCTGCACTATCTATCGTTTTCTTAATATCACGTATCTTCTCGGTAGTGTATCTATCCGGATGCTCATATTCAAAATTACTTTGCTCGTTTTCATCCCAAACAGGAATAGCAATAAATTTATATCGCGGATCGTTTTCATGTTCCGCTTTCATCCTGCTAATCGGATCATATGCGCTCCAAATAGTACCCAACTGTATCTGCTTAACAGAATCACCAATCATACGTGTGGTAAGTGTAGCAGTATAATCTCCATACAGTTTTTCCAAACGTTCAGGCGAACGCGCTTCCTCTTTATTCTTAACCAAGTCGTCCGTTACAAGAAACCTATTGCTACGTGTTCGGCCCGTAACAGAACCACCAAGCGATACCAAGCCAAGCGTAGGAAAATCACCAGCACGTCTGTACGAAATCGTTTTATACTCAGCCGACGTGTCCGGCATACCAAGACCGGGGAATATTTCATGGAAACAATACTCTGCTGTGTCGGTCAGCATACTCTTAACACTATCAAGCATCATTTTTATCATTCCGTCAGAATAACTAACATACATATTCGCACTCTTTGGCTCTGTGCCAGCTATGTACGACAACAAGAATTTTATCATCGTGCTTTTTCCAGTTCCCGGAGGCATCGAAAAACCCAAATACAACATATCCGGATTATCTATAAACTCCTGAATCTGCGTAGCTATCTTATGCTTACCTTCCAGCACTTTTCGACGAGGCAACCAAAAACGCGCTTTCGGTTCCCTGTTCCATTCCATAGCAACCATAAAATCGTCAAAATTATACTGAGCAGCATACATGTATGTCCGTTTAATCAAGTCATACATTGCAGCACTTTTAATCTTCATAGCTTCAGTTCTTATCCAGCGAACATATTCATCAACAGATTTTCGGTCCTCTATACTCATTAAAATGCCAAACGCATCTGTTAAACTCTCCTCTGTCTGTTGCGGTAAATTCTTTATTTTCTCTATTACTGCAATCTCCATTTTCCATACCTCCTAAAAATATATATAAAAAAAGAACGCCACCCACATTTCTGTGAATGGCGCTCTGGGCGCTCTATGTATTTAATTTATTTTTTCACTAAAAAAAGTTATTGAAGTTCCGTCTGGATGGAATGTATATCCAAACTTCACATCGCCCTCTTTATCAACTACGCAAATTATACATGTTTTAACTCCTGCACTTTTCATAGCACTCGGTAAAACAAATATATATTTTTGCATTTCAGCTACCATCGCTTCTATTGTTTTTTCACCAATGTTCAATCTAATTATGGCACTGTCGTCAGAACTAATGCTAACAACAGCGTTTTCGTCTATCACTCTTGCAAATGATTCCAACGGTATCATTTTACCAGATTCAGCAATCTCATTCATTTTATTATCGAGTGTTGTTTTTTGCTCCGCAAGAACATCATTATATTTTGCCCTCAAATCGTTGTAATCCTGCGACGTTACATATACACCCAGTGTCATAAACGCTGAATACAAAAACAGCACCCCTATAACAACTCCCAATATTACCTTAGTTCGCTTTTTCATTTTTATTTCCTTTCTCCGTTTAAGCTCGGCAGCTAATTAAACTGTTTCTTCATCGGACTCTTCCGTTTGTTCTGCTGTGCCAAATCTAAGGTATGTCGCAAACTCTCCGCGCTTTTTCTTTTCTAACGCTTCTTTTCTGTTGTTTCTCGTCCAATCAAGTTGCTTTTTAATATCTTCTTTTATCTGCTTCGCCGTTTCTTTATTAACTTCTTCCCAAAATTCTTTATCTTTATAATCCATACTACCACCTTCTCCTTCGTCTGCCTCTACGTGTCGCACTACCACCCTGAATCTTCATAAGCCGACCTATCACCGCAAGCGGAAAATATACGACTATCAGAAATATAATTACCAACCAACTCATTACGCCGCCTCCTTCAACCACTTATACCACAAGCTACGGCTTATACCCAACTCGGCACACGCATCCTTTACGCTCATATTCCCGGCACTTACCGCTCCCGCTATCTCCGTATATCCCTCCGGACGCTCTTTCGTTTTTCGACCTTCTTTATAATCCGGGTTCTTCGCTCTCGCAGCCATTTTTCCTTCCTGTGTGCGCTCCCATATCATGTCACGCTCATACTGTGCAAACGAAAATATTATATTCAACATCAATTTACCCGTCGGGGTATTATTCGCTATGCCGAAATTTAATATATTTACTGTTACTCCTCTATTAATAAGTTCCTCAATTATCTTACCGGCATCCGAAGCACGAGCAAATCTATCTAACTTCGTAACAAATAATGTGTCCCCCGCTTCTAACTTTTCAAGTAATTCAGAAAACAACGGCCGTTCCACGGTAGTACCCGTGAAACATTCTAATACAACTTCTTCCGCACCGGCATCAAGCAACAACCTCTCTTGCTCCGGCAAACTATTCCCCGCAAGTTGCTGCCCGACACTACTTACTCTACCATAGCCGTATTTCATTCTGCATCATCCGCTTTCGTTATAATTTCAATTTCTTCATCATTAACCTTGTTTCTGATAACTACATCATATCCAAGAATATTCATCATCTTTACAAAGTTATCCGCTCTCATACCATTCTTGGCGTTAAGCATATTGAAAGCCGCTTGCTGTGATTTTAACTCCATCTTCTCAGCTAACTTCTTCTGGCTTAAACCAGAAGCTTTCCAAATGTCATTCGCTGCTTGTGTTGCTGTTTTTTGCATCTTTACATCTCCTTCGCTTGATTATGTCTAAATTATACACCACAATATTTTTATTGTCAACAGTATTTTTGTTGTTATTTTGAACAAAGTTGAGGCACTTTTTTTATAATTTTTCTACTAAAGCACCTCACCCGGCGCGTTCTGTGTGTGTATATCCCCCGCCGGGCTGCTTTTGATCCTGTTTTTATATGTACATAAACTCAAAAGAAAAAACACAAAAAAATAAACAATAAAAACATTGTATTTTTATATAAAATAACAATAAATTTATTGTTGACATAACAATAAAAATATTGTATTATGTAATTAACAATAAAAACATTGTTAAAAACTAAATGGAAGAAGGATTTTATTATGGCACTTGCTAACATGACACAGGAACAAACAAACGAGGAAAGCAGAAACCACTGCAAACGGATCGCGGAACTATTAGAAGAATATGTAAACGGGGATATATACAAATGTCCAGAGTGCGGCGACCATTGCAACATGGAGGAAGGAGAGAACGAGACCGGCGAAACAATTTATAAATGTTCGTGCGGCTGCGTTTCTGAATACGAGCCGGAACAAATGACACTATACGATTATTTAGAAGATATTCTTGATATTGAATACCGCATAAGCGGGCGCGGCGAATATAGAAGTGTTCAAATAATGGTTACATGCGGCGGGCCTAATATCTACATAGATACTGCATCTAAACAAGTGGAGCTTTACTGGTGGACAGATCGCGCAAATTATCCTATTAGTTACGACGCCGCGGACGCGCTCGACGAATGGGCCGAAGAATATTACAACTGCACAAAATAAGGAGGAACAAAAAATGTATATCAGAAAAACAAAAGATATTTATGTTTTATTTTATCAGGGTGAAGAGATCGACGACGCGGAGGACCGCGCGACCGCTAAATATTTATTAAAAGAATATAACATAGCATTTCGCGGCGGCGTGACTATTAAAAAAAGGAGGATCAAAAAATGAAGGTTATTAAAACAACTTATTATATTTTATCTTGTGTTTTCCTGGTGTGGTTGCTTCTATCTTATTTAGAAATAGTTAGCAAAAACATTTTGGGCGGGGCTACATATAGCGACTACAACATAATAACAAACGCTTTATATTATTTAAAAATTAATTGGTAAGGGGATTTTATAAAATGAATAACTACAACATTATTGCGGGAACAGAAACACAAAAATATAACATTATAAACATTATACGCGCGGCGGGCGCGGTATTAACTGGCGTTAGCGGATGCGGGACGGGTTATTATATCCAGATCGACGCAACGCCAGAACAGGCCGACAACATTAATTTAATGTTAGAAGGCGCGACGGTATGAGCATATTTTTAATATTAGCGGGAATTTTTATATACTTTCCTGCAGCTGTTATTATATCAATCACTAAAAAATATATGTAACCGGAGGACGAAAAAATGAAATATATTCACGAATTAACAGACAACGAAAAACGCGAATTAATAGAAAATAACAACGAACTTCAAAACATGGTATATGACGACATGATAGAAAATGAAATGTTTTTTATTTCTGAACAATTAAATTGTATCGCGCCGGGCTTGCGTAATTATAGCATAGGCGCGTATAACAGAAATATTATAATTGTTTCGGATGCGCTGAAATTTCTTGATGGGCTGGAAACATTACAAAAAAACTATTGCACGTTACCGGACGACATGCACGACGAAATAAAACGCGTTTTAGAAGCGCGCGACCGTTTTTATTTAATGAGTTATAATAATAAAAATTATGACGCGTTCGACGCCTGGATAGATAAAAAAGCGCAATATTTTGCGGACTGCATAACAGATTATTTTAGTAGCTGCTTAGATCCGACGCGCGACGACATGATAAATTATTTTATAGAATTTTACGCGGATGAACGCATGGACGAAAGTTATTATATTAAAGACGGGATTTTATATCAGACTATTACAAAACAAATAGCATAAAAAACAATAATCCCGCCGCGTGCGGGATTTTTATTTTGAGGAGGCAAAAAACAATGTTAAATATTTATGAATTATTCCCGCGCTATGATGCGCGCAAATCTTTTTACGGCAAAGCACACATAATTGAAACATCAAAAACAATTAAATTAAAAAGCTATGACACAATTATTTTGCAATATAACAAACAAACTAAAACAATAAAATTTTTGTGTCGTGATCCGTGGGCGTTTTCTCATACTACAAACAGACATATAAACGAATTTTTAAAACAATTCACAAACACAAGCCCACTAAGCAAAAAAGAAATATTAAAAAGTATAGGAGCATAAGCAATGAATAAATACATATTAACTATATCACGCGATGCAATAAACATTTTTAAAGAAATAACAATAGAAGCGAAACAAAAACCGGATTTTTGGCGCTGCTATAACCTGGCACAAAAATATAAATGTGATTATTTTTATATATCTGAATTATAATAAATAAACCGGAGCCACGCGGCGCCGGTTATTTTTTGGCCTGCAATTATAGCGGGCTTTTTTTGCGTTTTAAGGCGTTTTATATATATAGCTATGATTTTATATATCCAGCTATTAAAAACGCTTTACGGCGTGTTTTTGTGCGTTTAAACTATATATCTGTTATTATATATACCATTTAAACGGGTTTAAACACTGTTTTGAGACGTTTTAATCATAGCAGCGTACATTTACTATATAAAACTATTAAAACGTCTTAAAATCAATTTTAACGTGCTTGTGTTACGTCCTGCACATATACGCCCGGCCCGCTATACACAAAAAGCGACGCCCGCTGGGGAAATCCGGAGCGGGTGCCGCTATTTTTTTGTGTTCATTTTTTGAAATCGGTTTTTCCTCGTGTCCTCACACGCGCGTCTGGTTCTGAAAGTCGCTAAAGGTCCTGAAAGTCGCTATAGTCGCTCGCGTCAACGTAAGAAAGTCGCCAGCAGATGCGTGAAAAAGTCGCTCGTGCGCACGTAAAAGTCGAAAAGTCGCTAATTTTTTTCGTCAGGTTCAGGAAGTTCCGCATATTTAGCTTCAATAGTCGCACGGTCTTGAAAGTCGCTGTTCTGATTCGGTGTAACAACAACGTCTTGCTGGTCTTTCATGCCGTAATAATTCTTTGCTCTGAACATATAAACAACCGGTTGGATTTTTCCTTCCTGTGCTAATTCTGCGTCCATACTTGCGATTAAATTCTTCGCTTTTTTTAGAATGTCCCTTGTGTCGAGGCTAAAACCTGGTCTATTTCCAGCTTCTAACTCAAAAACATGCTGTCTCGACCAACTAAGAGCCAAACACATTTTTTCCACAGTCGCAAGCTGTTGAGTTTCCGCACAAGTCTTAAAAAACCAATTCAATCTATCGCATAATTCTTCGTCGTTTTTGGGTGGAGCATCAAAGGCTCTGCTTACGGCGAGAATATTATTCAAAGTTTTACCAATAAAAGCTCGTTTATCATCATCTTTTTCCAAACGTTTAAGAGCCGTAGTCGGCAGATTATCTGCGCAATTAGGATTTTTAAGTTTACCCATTAATATCTCCTCCATTGTTTAATGTTAAATTACAACCGATAGCGCCACAATCAGAAAATTTTTTGTGGTGTTTACATTTCATACAGCAATACATACAAATATGTTCGCCGATATATTGATTAACAGTCGGATGGCGACAGCGTGCAACAGAAATTGAATGATAAGTGCGTTTACATCTATCGCATAAAGTAAAATATTTATTCATAAAAGCCTCCTATAAAATTTGATGTGTCCCATGTCCCAAGCAAAAAAGTTGTTCAGCACTATATAGCTATATTTAATATTCAGCTACCTACTCTATTTATTTATTATTTTTAATGGGACAGATGGGACAGATAAGAGAAAAAGCAGTAGCAGAGCGGGTTTGCGCTGTCCCATGATTTTAAAAAGTTGTGGGACAATCGTGGGACACCGTGGGACAAAAAGTGTAATTGTTACAAAAATATTAAGAAAAAATCGTTGTTTTATAGTTGCTGTCCCATGTTACTGTCCCACGTTAGTTTTGTTTGAACTTAAAAACATACACTCTGCTACCGTCAATTCTCGCCCTTGTATATTCTGCGATTTCTTGCCGCATCTGTTCTTTGAACTTCGGCAGAAAACGTTCTCTTGCAAGTGGTTTATGTCCCGTTTTATCGCACCAGTCTTTGTACCAAGCATAAATTTCATCGCGCGCTACAGTTCCTCTGAAAGTGTAATCTTCGCAGAATACCGATACCGGATTGGAAGTTGTTTCAAACTGACGTAGCATGTCGTTTTGGTCCGGAGTGTCGGTGAAATATCCTACAGTTTGTAGTGTTTTATAGCCCTCGTAGCACCAATTAAATATGCCAGGAAGCTCCGAAATAAGTTTAGGAATAAGATTTATGTCACGTTCATGCTGCAACGGATCGGATGGGTCCGGATTTTCCACGAATTTACATGGAAAGTTGATAAATTGGAACCGTCGGTTAAGGCCGTTAACGACATCAGCGGTAGGCATCTGGTTACAAGCGTAAATAAGTTTACAACGCGGGATAAAATCGACGTGTGTCATGCCTTTATAACACGCTTGAATAGTTGTTCCGTCGGCGATTTTGAGTAGCCACTCACGGATTTCGCCACGTGAAAAGTCGCTGTTTATGTCTGCTCCGATGTTAAGGAGTGAATCTTTAAGTCGTATGCGCTGGAACTCTTGCGTTAAGCCGTTCGGCTCGATGTGTGTTACGTTTTCGTCACCGAAGATTTTTTGCAAGATTTCGAGATAAACAGATTTGCCATTGCCTCCGTCACCCATGAGAACGAAAACTTTTTGATGCTTGCAGTCTGGAAATAATACATAACCACCGATAAATTGTAAATTTTCTGCCGAAATAGGTTCCTCGTTCGTAATTGTTTTAATAAAATTTTCCCATACCGGACAGCTCGCGTCTGGATTATAGTCGTAGTCCATACAGATTGAGCAGTAATCGGATTCGGAAAAATCACGAAAGTTTCCGGTTGTGATGTCGAGAGTTCCGTTTTGGAAGGTGATTACCGGTTTTCTGTCGAACTCGACGTTGCGGAGCGTGCGGCCTTTTAAAAGATTACACACAGCACCGATACGCTGAGCAGTGGAAAAGCGCTTGCCGTACAGAGTGTCGGCATAGTTTTTTATAATGGCATCGGATATTTTTTTCCAACGCTTGCTGTCCCACTCATAAAAACCGACTTGCTCTATGAAAATAACGTTGTGCTTGGCTACAATTTCATCGGCAATCATAGATTCCGTCGGCGCTTGTGCAGCTTCCTTCTGCAAGGCTTTTAGTTCACGCTCTGAAAAATTATCGACACAAGCCTCTATAATAGATGCCAATTCCGTTTCACTTGTGAATCTATTCACAGAGAATATGAATTTTTTAAGTTCGTCCACGGTTTTACACTGATTTGCTAAGAATGGCATACCTGGTTTTGCGGTATCTACGATTACCGAAAGTTTGCCACCATCGGCATAATATTCGGAAATATCCTTGTATTGCCCCGGAACCTTACCGACTACAAACGGGATTTTGTGCTTAAACAGAGTTTTTGCCATACTCTTAGTAAAGTTCTCTCCCGCATGAGTATTTGCATCGTTATCATAAACAATAAGAACTTTGTTAAATTTTTTAGCTACAGATACTACGGTTGGCATCTGGTCTTTTGAAAATCTGCCGGTAATAGCTGAAATTACAGGATAGTTTTGACATTCGAATGAAACAGCATCGAAATATCCCTCAGCTATAATAAGTGTGTCTCCTTCCCGGTTAAGAGTTTGCATGCCCCACGGAATGTGTTGGCAGTGGTCGTCGATTTTTTGTTTACGATATTTAGAATCGGGATAAGCACCGCCAGGCATAGCTCGTGTGGCATAATAGCAAACATACGGATCGCCGCTTGAAGAAAAGTACGGCAGAAATAGTCGGCCCCGTAAGTCGCCATCAGTTACACGGCCTATCATAAGTCGGTCGATGTCTGCACTGGTTAAGCCGCGTTGCTGCAAATATGAACGGTCGTCGTCTGTAAGTGCTGCATGATAATGTGCTGTTTTAGCGTTCATATTATGCGTGTATTCCATCCAACCGTCCGCACGAACGTCTGATACTCCTGTGAGTTTTGCAAGTTCTCGGATTGCTTCGCCTCGATTGCCATTATGTGTGTAATATGAACATAATTCAATTACATCACCGCCCGTCCCTGAACCGTGGTCAAACCAAAAATCATCATAAACGATAAATGAAGTTTTATTACTTGCTCCCGCTCGAAGCGGTGATATGCAGCGATCACCGGATTTTCGTATTGGTAAGCCGATGCGCTGAGCGTATTCTACACATGATATATTTGACTTAATTTTTTGTATGTCTATCATACTTATCATCTCCCAGAGCTTCCAAAGCCGTTATTTCCTCGCTGTGTTTCTTCCAAACTATCAACAAGTTCGAATTCTCCTATGTTTGCAAGCGGAACTATTACAAGCTGCGAAATTTTATCGCCCTTTTCAACTTTATAATCATATCCGCTATTGTTATAGAGTTTCACTACGATGCTGCCGGTGTAGCCTACATCTATAACGCCTTCGCTTACAAGTCCGTATTTTACATTTAACCCGGATTTGCTTTTAAGCAGCCCCACCGTACCTTCCGGCAGTTCAATATGTACTCCCGTGTCAAAAATCGCACTTTCCTTTGCAGATACGATTTGCGTTTCTCTGGAAAAGAGATCATATCCAGCATCAGTTACATGCGCCTTTTGCGGCATTACCGCATCTTTGTCAAGCATAATTTTCATATTATCTATCCTTCCGTTTTTTTTATGTGAGCAATCCTCGTTCTGTAAAAGATTTTCTTTGCAAAACTGTAAACATTCAACCCATCCTTTATTGATGTTGTTCGGCTCTGCCAGATATTCGTCTATCATTTTTATGACTTTTTCTTTGTTCATTTAATCACCCTCCATTTCTTTTAAAAGGTTGTCAATCTTTGTTAGCCAAGCTTCTTTGTTTTCTTTAATGCAATACTCATTCATACAAGGCACAGAAGAATGTTTTTTGCAATTTTCAATTATACATTTACCCTCGTCATCATCAATCATAAGGTCAAACATTTCTTTAAATATTGGTTTTACCCTCTCAGCAAACTCTTTTCTTGCTTCGGATTTGGCTTTTTTAAATTTCCAATCATAATTGTTTGTTATTTCTGTTAGGGTTTTGTTTCTAATCTTCAACCTCTCAATCTCTGCCTTTTGTCGATTGAGTAAGTTGAGAATATCTTTTAATAGAAATTCAACACAATTGCCAAAATATTTGCGTTCTTTATACGGACACTCTATACAATCGTTTTCTTCCTCGTTTGTGTGCCACTCCAAAGCCTTAAAAATCTGTTCTTCTGTCAGCTTATTCATCCTCACTTACCTCCTGCAATAGCCATTGTATTATTTCTTCTCGTTCGGTAACATCATCGCTATGTACGGCATCAAAAAAACCTTGCTTATATATATCAAATATAATATCTGCCATTTCCTCCACGCTCATTGCCTTTATGCGGTCAAAGTTGGTCTGTTTCGGCTCGTCAATATGTCCGTCAATCAAGCTTACATTGTTCATAGGTTTACCTCCTTTTGAATTGCGATTTTATTGTAATTGTTGGTCGGTAATTAGTGCATTACCACAAGTAATTCTGTCGCTATCTTCTTCCTTGCTCGGAACAAAAACAATAACTTGCCAACCCTCGTCAAGCAATGGCTTTTCAAATTGCCTGTAAACATCATAATCTGTATAAGATGTTGTTACATCAAACCCATTTTTTATTGCAGAATTTGTTTCGTGAATAGGTGTTATTTTCACAATGAATTTTTCCTTATCAAAAAGTCTTGATAATTCTTTTGTATTGAGAATTGTTTGAGATGTTACCGCAAAATTCAATGTGTATTTTCTACCTTTTGGCATAGGCAACCTTTTGGCAACTTGTGAAATCTCTTCAAGGCTTAAACTCATACCATTAAACTGTTCGTTTCTCTGCTTATCATCTGTTGTGTTGATGCTAAACTGCAACCCTGCTTCGCCATTATAAATTTCGTTTTTGATATAACACCATTCTTGTAAAAATTCTTCAAGTCTTTTATTGCTTTTAGGTAACATTGTGGAAACAACAGGATGAATTGTCTTTGCCTGTATGTGTGTTGAAACAAGATTTTTCAATGTGTTTTTTGCAAAACTCAAAACATCAAAATTAAATGTCGGCTCTCCCATTCTTGCAAAATGAACATTGAATCGGTCTGTGTGGTTTACTGTTTCCCCTTTTAAAATGGTTTCTATTTCAAAACACATATCTTCTTCAGTTGCATTGCCATAAAAACCAAACTTTGGACAATCGCAAAACTGACATTTCATAGGACACCCTTTTTGTGTGCTGATTGTTGCAACCCATTTTTCTGCCAAATCAACTTCTGTGTTTTCAACTCCGTTTATTTCTTTGTTTAACCCCAAAAAGTTCGCCTTAATATTGTTTTCTTTCCCATAATCGCCAACAGTTAAAAATTCAAGTTTTCGTTCATTATCAACATAAATTTTCCCTGTGTGAGTTTTTATTA